>Ga0208793_1000082_pt1 | contig 60130 bp, 51 predicted proteins | sample 17_taG_FD_184092 | JGI IMG/M metagenome (GOLD analysis project Ga0208793, IMG submission 184092) | Marine viral communities from the Subarctic Pacific Ocean - 17_ETSP_OMZ_AT15314 metaG (SPAdes) (version 2) | ecosystem: Environmental > Aquatic > Marine > Oceanic | place: Pacific Ocean | collected... | reverse complement strand
CCGTATTTTGTGTACCGTCTTTCTTCGCTGCTGCGGATTTTTTAAAACCCTTCTTTTCCCATTTGTAATCCGTGTAAGGAAACCACGTCTGTAATAATGGAAAGTCATAATACGATAAACTGTATCTACCTTCCGAATTTTTTAAACAGTCCGCTAATCTTTCATGGTCTGACCTATCAAAATCGTGATTCGAATAATAGTTTTCAGTTTTCCAATAAGGTGGGTCAGTATAGAAGTAAGAAGTAGGAGAATCGTATTTCTCAATTACATCTTGGAAATCCATATTTTCCACGAACGTTATTTTGTCGAAGTGTTCTCTAAACTTGTCATTCTTCAACTTATCCATAAATATCAGGACTTTACAACGATACTTACCTTTATAGTCTGTGTAGTTTGAGGTTTCAGGTTTGGAACCTGAAAATATTTGTGTTAGTACGTAAACGTATTTTGCTGCGGCCTCGTAATTTGGATACTCCCCTATTTCGTAGTCAGGATGAAAGACCTCTTCTTGACATCTATTGAAAAATTCTCTACATTCAGGAGGTGTGTTTTCTTCACCAACTACCTGTACATATTCGATATACTTGTTTAATTCTTCATGCATCTTATCGTACTCTAAAGAACACTTCATTAGGTTTGCATTCAACCCATTGAAGTCATTGTATACTACTGTCTTAAGATTGGGGTATTTTTTAAGGTCCATATTGAAGAACACCCAAAACATCCCTGAAAAAGGTTCAACGTATGTCTCAATGTCATTAGGGATTAAGGGAACTATCCATTTCCCTATTCTAGCCTTACCTCCAATATAACTTATCATGTGATTCCGCAGTTTCGTTTACTTATATAAAATATACAGAAAAAGAATGAGTAAGTCAACCTCGTTATCTCTTGTTTTTTAAGAATTCGAACAAATCTTCACCTAACTTCTCACCTAATTTAGAATCACTAGGAAAATGTACTCGTCCTACATTTCTACTTATAGATATTTTTTCGGCAATATTACGATACTCCACGTCTTTAGTAACTTCAACTAATATTTCTCCAACTATTTTAGATTGAACCGAGTGTCCTGATGGGTATGATGGTGATTTTGCACTTTCCAAATCCATACCACCTATTTTCATGTCATGTTTTTCCGCTATTTGTTGTGGTCTTGGTCTGTTGAAGTGATATTTTAATTCATAGACAATACCCGCAGCACTTTTAATAACCTCTTTAATTTGACTTTTAGGTATTTTGTGATCCTTTTGTTCCGCATATTCTTTAAATGATTTGAATATACGATCATACTTTTCAACAAAGTCTTTTTGTTCGGGTAGTGATGATAATGTTTTTAACTCCTCTTTAGTATCCTTAGAATCATTCTTAGGAGGATACATTTTCTTATATTTGGAAATATCGAAATCCTTAAACAAACCACTTTCTCTATTGTAGTCTATCTCTTTTTGGTGTTTATCACTTATTGAATCAATGAACTTGAGTTCTTTTAATGACTCATCTATGGTATCGACATTTGTGTCGTTACCACATTTATGACAAATATATAAGTCGTCACCACCTTCGGAGATTTTCCAACTCCATCCGCAGCTCTCGCATTTTATTTTATCCCCCTCGACTATTTCCAATAGTTTCATATTGATAAATACTTATAAATTACTTATATTATTATTATGAAGAAAAAAAAGGAATCTTGTTCAAAGTGCAAGAAAAAACAAGAAAGGGAAGAATTATTACAAGAAGTGATCAAAGTAGAGAAAGGGGTTAAGATATTCTTATTTATAGTTTTAGGTTTATCCCTATATGGACTCTATAAACTTCTATCTCTACTGTTTTGAGTATGAAAAAAAAGAAGAAGTATAAAATAATACTCTTCTGTAATAAAAAAAGAAAGAAACTCTTCTACCAAACTATTAGTCTTCCCGCAATACGTGACATGTGGTATGAGTTGAAAACTGAAAAGAAACCAAGATACACGAAGGAGTATGGTGGTAAACGAAATCAACAGTTGGATTATGAACTCGCTCTAATATATCCTGATAATAGGTGGGCTAAGAAAAAAACAGTCGTAAAACGAGACGAGTACGGTAGATTGTATCAAGCGGGTGTGGACATGAAAGGGTTTAGAATGAAAGAGATAGTACCCTATTGGCAGGAAGAGAAGATTTATGATCATGACATTAAACAACACATTAGGTACCACCAACTATTGAGTATATTAGAGGATGTGGATGAAATTGCCCAAATATTTACCCTGAATACAAAATTATTCCTACAAATAGAAGACAATGTTAAAATGTTTGGTAATAAAAATCTGAACGATTCTGACAGATTATTTGACTTACTTAGAGAGGACTTATTAAAACATAAAAAAAAGGGTAATTTCATTTTTGTGAAGGATATTACCACCACCCAAAGAAAAACCCTTTATAATTTACTTGAAAAGAAAGGTTATAAACGTACTGAACTTTTTAGACACTATTCTTACTAAACATAAAGGAGACCTCACCTATCAGAATAGAGAACGTACCAGAGTCACTCTCTTCAACACCTTCCCCTTTAAATTTCTTTTTAATGTAATCATATACCTCCTCGTATTGATCTTCATCTAACTCGTAAAATACAGTACTTGCATTAGAATCAATAGCAACCTTCTCGATTAAATCCGAAATAATTGCCAATTGGTTTAATACATCACCTTTTTTTTCTTTTGACATTACATACCTAGTATTTTACCTACCCTTGATAGTAGGTCTTTTAATTTATTTGTTTTTTCCTTTTCAGGGACTCTGAATAGATCCTCCTTCTTCGTCTTCATCAGTTGTTGAATCATCTTTTTCTTGTGAGTCTCCACTTCCAACTGATCCTTTTGAATCTCCTTCTCCAGCCAATCTAATTCTTTGCGTGTCGTATTCTTGGACATTACTTTCAAATTTTAAATTTTCGAGATCATCTAATTTACTTTCCTCAAACAATGCTCTCATTTCTCTAACTTTTTTATCGAATAACTCTCTCTTCTTTTCGTTCTCAATATTTTTTTCTACAACTTCATTCGCACATTGTAGTGTGGTGTTGTACCCATCTTGAGACGCTTCAGATATAAAAGAAACTAACACATCTTTGTCGTTCTTATCTTGGACCTTTATTTTCAAGGTCTTATAAACAGAAACAATTTCTTCGTATTTCCATTTAGATGGGAGTTTTAAGTCCAAACTAACATTTCCCTTAATCTCTCTTAGAGAGAAGAAATAAGGTCTTAAAGGTTTTAATATTTCGTACACTTAATTTATGTTATTATATATGTTATTATATATGAGATTGCAAAATATAAAATTACCTTCTCATACTTGTTAATTGATAATGGTTCTGCAGATGTTACAAATAGTTTTACTACGAATTCAAATACGAATCTTAGAATAAAGACTATTGATAAGATCAAGATATATAACTCTATATTATTTATCATGTCTTTTTATTTCGTCTAAAATTTCTTTTCTGAATGATGCAATAAGACTCTTTACTTCCTGAGCGTATTTTCGTGCTCTGATTGATGCAGATCTGTTACCTTTGTCGTATACCTTGTGAGTGTCAACCGACATCTTCTCTACCAGGTCCTTAATTTTTCCTAACGTTTCCATACTTTATTACCGTTTCTGATAGTAATATACGGAATTTATTTTACTAGTTCAAGTTCTTTTCTAGTAATTTATAAATTTCTGTTAAAACCGCTAGTTCAGACCTTGTCTTTTTGTGGTTGTAATTAAACAATCTATAGAGGTACTCTTTAATCTTGATTTCTTCTTCGTCCATCTTTAGATAGTAAAACGATTCTAAGAAAAAATCCCAAAAGTACTCGTAGTGTATTCCTCGAAGATTAATATTTATTTTCTCTTTAGATAAGTTACCTATGACCCTATCCCAACACCAAGTGAAGTGAATTTTTTGTTCTTCTTCTGTAATAATTGCGTCAGGTCCTAAGTAAGTTTGATCAACCATTCTATAAAGTGAATCGACTAAGTCGTAGAATAGTTCTATTTTTTCTATTGATATACTGTAAGCACGGTACCAGACTTCTGTCTGGTATCCGTAATCTTGGTCTTTAAGTATTGATTTAAGATATGTGTCTTTATTCTCCATATTTCCATTATTAATATACGAATAAAAGAAAACAAAGACAACAATATTATTGAGTCTTTTCGTTATAATTAGAAAGATCTTTTAGTCTTTTGATCTCTTCTTGTAAAACGTTACTTTCTTCTTTTGATTCTTTTTCTTCATTAACCGACTTAACTGGTTGTATATCTTTCTTATACATCGGTTGATTTTCATTTCTTTCTTTTCTCTTCTCCGCTGTTTTTGATAGGTTTTTACCTGTTTCAGTTGGTATTGTATTTCCTCCGTCTGCGTTACCCATAGTGGAATCACCCTCTAATGCCTTTTTGACTCTGTCTTTAAACTGATCACTAGGTTCATGGTCGTAGTCTAAGTCCAATGCGTGTTCCCCTCTTTCCATATCTACCTCTTCATTTTCTTCTTCGGTATTATGTACTACTTTTTTAGGGTCTATCTCACCTTTACCCGATGCATTTGGGAATTCAGGATTGTCATTACCTTCAATTGATAATGCCTTCTTTAATTTCTTATCTACGTTACCCATATGTTCTTTTGTTTCTTTATTACTTAACTTATGTGAGTCTTGAACCGCCTTTAAACCTGGTGTTACCGCCTCATTAACTAATTTACTAATCATATCAATTAATTGTGATTCTGAAAGTCTAAGTACTTTAGGTTCTTTAGTTTCATTGATTGACTCTTCATCCATACCACTACATTCACATAAAGATTTACCACAAGATTCACAAGTTGATTCGTCGATGTCTTGATAAACACCACCCTCTTCTTCGTCTTCATACATATCCTTACCACATTCTTGACAGTCTTCTTTTTCGTCTATGTCTGATTTAATTGTTACAGGATGCATCTTACCACTACCTTTAGGAAATTCAAATTCCTTCTCACCTTTGTCTTTAGCTGCGTCCGCCGCCAAAACAAATGCATTTTCGTGTTGGTCTTGTTCTAATTCTTCGATTGAATGGTCTTTTTTCATGTCTTTTGAGTCTAATTCTTCACCTATTTGTTCTAATTTATCTAATAAATCTTCTTTTGATTCATAGGTTTCTATTTCCACAACAAAATCTTTGTTGGGGTTATTTTTATTATATTCTTCACATTTTTGATCTGCCTCCTCTTTGGTATCACAAATCTCAACGTATTGACCCTCACACTTAATACAGTGTGCGGTCTTTTTACCACCTTCTTCGTTTAAAATGGTGGTCGTTATCTCTTTTGAGATAGTTTCTTCAATAATTTTATTTAGTTCTGAAACTTTCATATTCTATAAATATATCCTTTATCTCATTTATTACTATTTTCTCCACCTCTTTATAGGGTAAACCGTATTTTTTTGAAACATTCTTTACTGCTTCATTTAATTCGTCGTTTTCATAAAACTCCAATGCATTAATGTCACCTTCGTCACAATATGGGAATTTCTTACATTTTTCTTTCACCTTAACATATGAACCACCCGAACCTCCGTACATTGGAAAGTTAGTTTTTCTCATATGTTTCATACGTTGTACGATTGTCTTAGGTCCACCTATTTTAAGTGGATCTTTACCTCCACCACCAAATGGTGCGTCATATTGTCCTGCCGATGAAGTGGCTGAAGTCGTTGCCTCAGTAAATTCCTCTTCTTTCGGTTCCTCTTCGTTGTATTTCTTACTATTATGAATTTTATAGATTTCTCTCTTACTCATAAAGTTCATGGGTGCTTCGAATGATCCTGAAGAACCACCTGACATTGTAGCTTCCTTAGTTTCTTTTTTCATTATTTACTATTAATGTTTTTTAGGGGTCCTTCCCAAAAAGATTTACGTTGCCACAGTTGTTTAAATAACTCAACAACAACTTTAGTAGATAATTCCACCACTTTTTTATTAATGTCTCTTGTACCCATCTCTTTTTTAACCATATCAACCACAATCTTATGTGCTTGAGTACCGTTAAGGAAGTCTTTTATCTCTTTCTTCGCTATACTTTGTATTTGAGTTTTATCTGTGGTTGTAAGAGCCATGTTAATCTATCCTTCTTTGAGATATTAGGTCATTCAATGCATCCGCAAACACATCTTCAAACTTTAATAGTTTTTGTATTGACTCTAATAAGTCATAATTTACCTTCAACATCGCAGTATTAAGATATGTACCTTTGTTCTCACCCGCAATAATCACGAAATCTAAACTTACATCAGGTAGATTACCATCTAACCTTACTTGATTAGACTGTATCGTGATCCCTGGTCGTAAATCACCTAAATCCGATACCTGAGTACCAAAATTACTAATGATGTCACCTATGATCTTCTTTTGTTGTTCATTGATCTCTAAATCTTCATTAGAGGACGCAATAAGTCTCACCTCAACACCTCCTACAACAGTTACGTTGTCTTTTAATTCTTCTTTCTCCTCTTGTTCAGAGATCGTTCCTTGTTTTACTGTTGATTCTGTCAGACTTCTGAGAGTATTCAACATTTTTTTAGTATTGTCGTAGTTCATATGTGTTTTATATTTCATCATCTAAAAATTTTTTAAAATTAAATGAAGGGTTTATATCTGTATAAATATTTGAAAAATTGGATTTACATACAATTCCCTTAAATTTATCTATCTTTTCTATATAACCGTGACTGGGGACCACTCTTTTATCTATTTGTTTCTGATCACAAATGTATTCACATAGGTTAACAATACTTTCCATTTGTTGATCGGTGTAACGATCCCAATAAAATTTGTCTCTCCAACTCCTGATGAATGGTTCAGTTCGATGAGGGTCTCCAATCCAATTACTATAATAACCCGTTATGGTGTTTTTATGTAACCATCCTAAGTTCTCAACCGCAATTTTAATTTGTTTTCTATCTAGTTCGTGGTTACCGAACGTAACCGAAGAATAATCCATATCCAATACTTGGTAAATGTCACCCATTTTAGAAACAATAAAATGAGGTATGTCCTCATACTTACCATCTTTTCGATATTTTATCTTACCGACAAAATCATCAATCCTACGTTTAGTGTCATATAAAAGAATTTGTCTTTTTTTATATTTGCGACCAACGTGGTTTAATGATTTTCTATCTATTGTTTCTACGTCTCGAATTTCCAACATTTCTTGTGATTACTTTGGAACCCACCATTAAATATGGTTCTTGTGGTGCGACCCCGACCCCAGGTTCCATATATAGGTCGTCAACGAATAATGTTGGGGTTGGGGTTGGAGTAGGTGTACTTGTCGGTGTAGGAGTACTACTTTCTGTTGGTGTGGGTGTTAAGGTACTTGTTGGGTAAGGTGTTGAAGTACTCGTTTGTGTTGGAGTACTTGTTGGGTAAGGTGTTGATGTACTCGTTGGTATTGGAGTACTTGTTGGGTAAGGTGTGGGTGTATTAGAAGGTACCGATGTCGATGTTGGAATTGGGACTTCTGTAGGTGGGTTTTCTAATTTTTTTTTTCAGAATCTGTTTGATCCTGTACCTCACTTAATGTTTTTCCCACAACAAAGTTTGGGTTTGGGGGATTTGTAGGTGTTGGGGTAGGTGAAGGTTTAACCTCCACATCAACCTCAAAATTATTTTTAGGGGTAAATTGGTTTTCATCAATCTCAACACTAATCTCTTTAATTGGTTCGGGTGTTGATATTTGTCCCGTTTGTAGATCTAATTCCGCAGATTCCACTGTGTCAGGTAATAAACCTTCTTCTTCCTTTTCTTTAGAATCCCAATCAGTACTTCTACTTAAATAATCACTTTTTTGTTCATATCTATTGGAGACTTTATTGGGTATAGGTTGTATAGGTTCTTCTATAACTTCTTCTGATTCTTCTACAATTTTTGAAATATCTCGAGGTGATAAATCGGATACCATATCATTCATTACCATGTCTAATGCATGATCTTCGTCCCACTCGTCTTCTTCTATTGTGGTATCAAAATCATTATACTCGTGTTCTTCAGGTTCGGGTCCCTCACTTAACCATTCAGGAGGTACTTCATCATCTTCTAAACCATCGTTAGTAGTATTATCCCATAATCCCATTTCTTGGTCATTATCAATTATGGTTTGTAGATGTTCTTCTCTTTCTTCTGGTTTAAATTTGTTTAGTAGGTCTTGTAACTTATCTAATTCTTCGTTAGTAGGTTTGATTTTAGTTTCCTCTTCAATAACTTTTTTAGTGTCTTCACCTTCTTGAGTTTTTGATTCTGCATTCTCCTCATTAAACTTAACTAACATATGTAAGAACGATAAGGATATAAGTGGTAACATACCACCCGCAAATATTGCCAAGAATCTTCTGTGTGATTGTAGGTCCCCTTGTTCTATACCAACATATTCCAATATAGGTCCTGTTAATTCAACCCAAGATAGAAACTGTTCGTTACCTATTTTAATGAATTCAAACGCAAAGAAAATATTACCAACAAATTGTATTAAGGTAACGATACCAAAGGGTACGTAAACTTTAGATCCCATTTGTGCTGATATTGCGGCCAATGCCGACAGTGCCGCAATCTCAATACCTATCGATAGATACAATGCCCAAGACATTGGATTAGATATCCCGTACCACACAGTAACGTGAGATATAGATACTATTGCCACCGTTATAATCGGTACTAAAAACGAAATATAAATTAATAACTTGAAGTTATTCCTTAACCAACTTCCCATTTACTTAATAAGTTCACTTTGTAATGACTCTAACTCTTTTTCTATTTGAGTTTGTCTGTTTAAATCGAACATCTTTCTGTCAGTCGCCTGAATCATTCTGTGTTCACTTTTTAATCCTTCGATTTTTAATCTTAAATCTAATTGTTCTTTAGTATAAGTTCGTTCTTTACTAAAGTCCTTTAACTCTATCATTTCTTTTTTTAATGCGGACATTTCCCTACTATCACCACAACCTCTAAAAAAGGTGAAGATTAAGATAACGAAAACGATTGTTACGAAATGTTTTTCTAAAAATTTTTTCATAATTATATTTTTTTACTCTTATAAATATTTTAATAATGTAAAACTCTCATTTCTGAGTTTTTTCATTGCCTTTTCCTTGACTTGTCTTATCCTCTCCTTGGTACATCCAAACTCCTCACCCAAGTCTTCTAAATTACATTGAACCCCATTTAATCCAAAGTACTTCTCAATAATCGTTCTCTCTTTATCGTTTAGTATTGACAATGCGTTCTTCACATGTTTCTTTCTTTCATTTTCATTTTCCAAGTAACTTTCAGGATTTAAAGAATCTTTATTGACAACAATGTCAATTAATTGATCACCTTCTTCATTAATCGGATTACTTAAACTTACGGTTTTTGGAACATATTGTGAAGCCTGTTTGTTATATTTTTCTACAAAATCAGGATCGTCTTCAGAAAATGACATCTTTTTAGTTTTCTGATATTCTTGTATAATGTTAGATGGAAGTCTTATAGTTCTTGCGTTCTCATTTAAGGAAGACATAATTGCCTGTCTTATCCACCAAACCGCATAAGAAATAAATCTGACCTTTTTATTAGGGTCGAATTCCTCAGACGCCCTAATCATACCAATATTACCTTCTGAAATTAAATCGGGTAAGTCTAACCCTTGATTTGAGAACTGTTTAGCAACACTAATAACAAACCTTAGATTTCCAACTACAAGTTCGTGTTGTAAAGACGTTTTTTCTTTTTCTGTTATGTTTTTCTGTTTAAGACTATGTATAATTTCTTTTAGTCTTTTGTTGTTGGTGGTTGGTATTTTTTTTACGTCTTTAAGGTAGAAACTTATCTCTTCGGTGTTTAGGAAACTGTTGCTTTTGTTCATGGTTGTGGTAAATTTTTAAATGTGAATACTGAACTACTAAAATATGTAAACGAAATCAATAATCAAAATTATCTAAGAACTTTTTTTCGTCTTTTGTTAAACTATCTATTCCGTTGTTTTTAATTTTTTCAAGAACCTCATCTAAGTCAAGTGAATCAACCTTACTTACCTTAGTGTATTGTACCATAATATACTTTTCCTCATCACTCACTTCCCCATAAATAAATTTCTTTACTTGTTCGGGTATGTGTGCTGACACTACCTCATCTCTCCTAAATATAAAATAGAATTTTACGTTCTGATCTAATAAATCTTTATGTAATGATTTACTTAATTCTTTTTGTGTTTTATCTGATTCTAATATAACTATAAGATTCTTAGAATTTTCTACTATAAATCTTAATGATTTTACTGCAGGGTTTTCTAATAGAATTTCGTTACAATAAAACTCGATATCCTCAGTGTCCTCGAACATACCGAAAATAAAAAGTATAAAACTGTTTGTCATTTATTTCTTCTTAAGGTTTATTTTCCAATAGATACCACCACCAATATAAGGTGTAAGTGTTGATGTGGGTGTTGGTTGATTCATCAAACCGATATTAAGTTGGTATAGTTTATCCTTTTTTGTCTTTAATATAAGTCCTCCTCCGACACTTGAAAAGATATCCGTTCTATTTAGACCTAAATTAAAACCATAATACAATTGTGTTTTAGGTAAGTCCTTAACAATTTTAGTATTATATACGGTAGGTATTTTAAAGTACCAATCTACATCTCTTGACTGTATAGTATTCTGACCAATCACGTCAGTTAAAATACCATAACCTAAATTAGAAGGTGGTTTATTCCCTAAGGAGTCTTTAACCTCTTCAGGAAAATCATAATTAAGTTGTAGAGTATCTTTGACTGTTATCTTAGTGTAGTAGTCTCTAACCACCGCTAATGAATCTATATCTGCAGGGATCTTAACCTCTTTAATTACTTCCTTAGTAATGTACTTTGGTACGTAAGTCGGAACCTTAACAGTTTTTTCAATGATTACGGTATCTACCTTTTGATCTAATAATTCGTACTTTTTACCGTCAACTTTGACTATCTCTCGAGTCTCGGTATCTCCGTTCGAACAATTTCTTAGTAAAAGGAATACACATAACACGATGATCGCAACTGTTTTGATATCCATGTTTAATAAACGTTTCATGTTGTGTATGTTATATTCCTATAAATATTGATTATTATTTATTTTTTCTTTTTTACCACTTTATCGATGATACCATACTTAAGTGCCTCATCCGCCGATAACCACATATCACGAGATGCATCCTTCATAACCACCTCGGCTGGTTTACCACAATAATCACCTAAAAGATCGAATAGTTGGTGATTAAGTTTTTTCCACTCAACCATATCAATCTCTGCATCTTGTATATTTCCTCTGAAACCACCACTTGATTGGTGTAACATTGTTCTCGAAAATCTAAGTGACCCTCTTTTACCTTTGGTACCCGCGCCTAAAAGGATAGAACCCATAGACGCCGCCATTCCCGTATTAATGGTTTGTATGTCTGAATCTATATAGTCCATAACATCAACCATAGATAGTCCCGATTTGACAGAACCACCTGGTGTATCAATATGCATTGTGATATCGTTATTATCAATACTATCTAAAAACATAAGTTGTGCTTGAACGATAGTTGACATATTGTCATTTACAGGACCCGCAACCCAAATAATTCTCTCCATCATTAGTCTTGAGAATACGTCCATAACGGTAACATTCATTTGTCTCTCTTCTAATATATAAGGAGTTAAACTATTCTCTATCTGTTTGTTATAATAATCTAATTGAGAACCGCTTACTTTTTGGTCTCTTGCAAATAGGTTGAAATCTTTATATTCTTTTGGTATCATAATGTGTTTTGTTGATTTTTCAAAGTTAAACAATTTTATTAAATGTACAATTAATTCTCATTATATTTTTGTATTAATTGACTCTATGGATGATATATTTTCATTTTTCTCAATCATAAGTAGGTTATCCGACCATGTCCTTATTAATGGATTGTGTGAAATTACTAGTATGTGTTCAAAATATTCTTTAATTTTAATGAAGAACTCCCCAACCATTTCTAAATTTTCATCAGCAATCTTCCCAAACACCTCATCCATGACCACAATGTTTGGTTTTGGTAATGATGAAACCTTAGTTAGTACACTTCTAAGTGCTAAAGATGCTATCGTTCTTTCATACCCTGAACCTGCGTAAAGAGGTTTAACAACCCTGGTATCTGTGTCTATCATTATAAAATCAAGTTCATTACTTCCATTAATTTTGATTTCTAATTTAAACATACAACTATCGTCCAATAAGTGACTCAATTCGTTATTTAGAAATGGGATCATGTCTCTTAAAATGGTTTTAGATATACCATTTTTACCAAACACGGTTAAATATACTTTATAAGTTTCTAAAACCTTCTCTTCAACCAATATTTCTTTTATTAATTTTTTGTTGGTATCGATTTTGTCATTAAAATTCTTTATATCATTCTTATATCTTTCAATCAAAATATTAGATTGTTTTATGTCGGAAGATGCAGTATCTATTTGAGTTCTAAGTACTATAAGATCTTTATCTATTTGTATATTTCTCTCGTGTTTCTTTTTGTTAGCTTCAAAAAATTCTAGTTTTTTAATTTTGTCTTTTTTATCCATCTCGATTTGTCTAATTTCAAGTTCGTATCGAGTGTTAATGAGTTTGTTTTTTTCATACGTATCGTATTCTTTTTTCAGCGTGGAAAACTTAACTTCATCTTTAGTAGTTTTTTCTATGGTTTTGTTAGTGTCAACTATGATTTTTTCAAAATCCTTTATTTCTAATTTTTTTGATTTAATCTCTTTAGTATGGTCAATACCCTCTAAAGGTCTCTTACATGTTGGACAGATGCTCCCCTCAGTTAGTTGTTTAATATGGTCCTCACATTTTTTAATATTGTGAGTGTCTTCTTTTACTTTAAATGTAAGATCTCTTATAAGATCCTTCATCGTGTCATGTTCATCCTCCAAATAATACCCCTTTGGTTCTTTAACAACGGTTTCAGATAGGGTTTTATTTAGTCTTTTTATTTTATCATCGCAATCCCTCACCTCACTCTTTATAGTGGTTGGGTTAGTTTTTACTAAAGATTGGTCAACGTCAGTATGTTTCTCACTTAGAATTCCCTCTTTCTTTGACTCTAATGTTTTGAGTCTTTCCGTGGCATCTTTTAATTCTTTTTGTTTGTTATGTGTTTCGTCGTCTTTTATCTTTATTTGTTCATAATATGTTTCTATTTGATTTTCTAAAGTGAACTTATCTTTAGTATTGGACAACATCTTTCTCTCGTAGGTATTTTTCATTTCCCTACAGACCACCTCTTTTTCTTTTAATGCCTCTAAACCAATAAATTTAGTCAGTATTTGACCTCTTTCAGTTGGTTTAGTATCGATTAATTCTTCTAAATTATAACCTGTAGTTAAAATGGTGGAAAGAAAATCCTTCTTAGTCCCTATCGCTTTGACAATAAACTTTTCAGTCTCTTTACGTTGTTCTCCCGATAGATTCTTATAGGATCCATCCTCAAGTATCTTATGAAACTGAAGATCATTCTTAACAGTGTATTTTTCAGATCTACCTAATTTTCTGGTAACCTCCCTTTCAATTACATAGTCTTCACCATCAATAGTTATCACACCTTTTACGTGTACACGGTCTTTATCAGTAAATCTATTAAAAATCTCTTCAGACTTATTTGTTTTGGTTGTACTATTAAAAAATAAGAACATTAATAAATCAACTGTAGATGTAGATTTACCACCGAAATTTCTCGGGTTAGATTCTACAACTGTAATCCCATCTAACGTTTCGAAATCAATTCTATTGTTCTCACCAAATGACAAAAAGTTCGAAAACTCTACATTTTTGATGTACCATCGATTATATTTAATGATTGTCTCATCTTGTGCAAATATTGTTTCATTGACCTTGTTATCTAATCTTTCAATCATATCACCATGAGTCACAATATTGTTTTCCTTGATGAAGTCCTTCATTAGTAACTTCTGATAGTTAGGGTCTAATATACTTTCACTTATTTCAAGTGATTTGAGTTTATTATTACTATTTGTGGTTTGGATTTTAGTAATTACTTTAATGAATCTTGTGTTGTACTTTTCTTTAAAGTAGTTTTTCACCCTCTTCATTTTCTCGGGAGTGAATGCTTCAGGAGTGTCGTGCCAAGTTACCTTAATATATGGATTTTCGTGTTTCATCTATTTTACTTTATAGTATTTTCCATTTTTTACATTGTAGGTTTCTACGTCATTTTTTTTAAACGACAACCATTCTTCTACCTCATTACTATTTGAAGGTTTGAACTTGGATCTGACTAATTTTTTAGGATTTCTAACAGTTTCAGGTCGTATAACTAAAAACTGTGTAAAGTCTGCATTAGATCTTACAAATATGTTTTTAGTACTGCTTGGGTTAGACCTTAATTTATTATAATAAACGTATTCGTCTAACCAATACTTCTCTTTTCTTATTGGAATGTTTGCGGTTCTAAACGATTGTTCAGATATTAACGAGTAATTGTCATTTTCCCAAAAATTACCAACCCATTTCCCATGTTCTACCTCCACACCTAATGTGGGGTCGTTTATACCTACAAGATCTATCTTATTGTGTACGTCATTATGTTTTAAATTAATTCTAAACCGTTGTTTAAAAAATTTAATCACTTCGTTCCTTATAAGAGTATCATTGAATTTACCCGGTATAAACATTCATGGTGTTATTTTATTCTACTTTCTTCGAAAAATTCTACAAAAGAGTTTATTGCCCAAACAGCACCCGCAGTAAACAATCCGTCAAAGAATATCCCAAAATAACCAATCGAGAAAATTTGTGAACTTATACCACCTAAGGTTAACGATAAAAAGAAACCCACCCATGTTGATGTACATAGAGGACAATTAACTAATTCACCGAAAAACTTTGAGTGTTTCTTGATCCAATTACGAAGACCTTCGAATATTGATCCGTATACTATTATGGTCGTCATTCCATACGCCATAAAACTCCAAAATATTAATAAACCTATCATACTAAAAGATACGTAAATTAATATTAAGAGTCAACCCCGTTTACTCGTCGTATAATGAGTTTAGGTTGGAATTTTTAATATATTTCGCTTTGTTTAGGCCGGATAGAGATGAGGTTATTTTTTCTAAGTCCTCTTTAAGTTTTTTATTCTCTTCTTTCAATTTATCAATCTCGTCACTATTGATAACCTCCTTTACAACTTTCTTAGGTTTCTTTCTAAGTTTTGTTTCAAGTGAGGTGACTTTTTTAGATAGTCCTTTTTTGTCTTTTTCTAATTCAGAAATTTTATCACCAAGTTGTTTGACCTGCTCGTCATCAGTTATGTATATTTCCTTTTCTACTATTACCTCGATAGGTTTTTCTACTTCAACTATCTTTTCAACCTCTTTGATTACCTCAACAGGTTTTTCCACTTCTTTGATTACTTCAATTTCTTTTACAACTTCTTTCTCAATCTCCTTAATGACTTCCTTACCTTTTAAAAAGGAAGGAGTTTCACCGTATTTTAAGATAGTGAATCCTCTGTCAAATGTTTCCTTTGCCAATTTGTTTACCTTAACTATTTTATTTAGTTCACAGTATTCAAGGAATTCATCATCCAATATTAAGGAGGATTTCTTTTTCATCGTCAATGTCTTTAATGTCGTTTATTGAGAAGTGAAGAAATGGTTGTTTGTTTTCTAAATCAAAGAACTCATAGTCGTCGGTCTCTACATCATAAATACCATATCCGTGATGTTTTACTGTTTCACCAAAGTTTTGTTGTACTAATGAACCAACCATAACCGCTCTCCCACCATCAGGTAATTCAAAAACTTGTCTCTTGTGAATATCCCCACATAACAATATGTCAAGGTCCTTAAAATTTAAAGGAGAATATCCGTCTTCAAACTCATAACCAGTGTCGGTGGATAATCCCGCAATTGGACTATGGAAAAGACCAACATATAACCCGTCTTCTTTTTCAAATACAGGTCTTTGATTGTGTTGGTATAGTGAGTAGACAACCCAATTAATATTCTCGTCTTTATAAACCTCACTATCTTTATAGTAGACAATGTTGTCGTTTTTCATCATTTCAACAACAGGTGTTATACTATCAACCCTTTCGTGATTATTTTCTAAGAAATCATGATTACCCGGTATGATAACTACCTTACCTATTTCACGAGTAATGTCATTTAAGAATTTAGATAATATTACTAATTGTTCATTTGATATATTGATTTTCTCGTGCACGAGATCTCCCGCAATAACCACTCTTACTTCATCATACGCATAATCTTTGATGCGCTCCTTAGCACTCTCAATAAACTTTTCAAATTGTTCAATATACATGTCGTGGTACTTAGTCCTACGTATATGTATGTCAGCGGTATGTATAATTTTTTTAATCATTTCTATTTGATTTAGCTCGTTTTCTTTCTCTTCTAAGTTTTTTATCTGATAAACCTCTGTTTTCAATATCTTTAGTTTCGGTTTTGTTGTTAGTTTTTACCTTAACAGATTTTCTATTTTTCTTATATTCTACTTTACTACAATAAAACCAAGAACCACTATTAACTAACATTTGTGCGGTTGAGTCATCGACTCTTTTCACATCTTCATTATTATTCTTAACTGTTTTCATATTACTCTCTTTTATAATCGTCTTCTATTCTAATGATATCGTCTTCACCAAAGTATGTCCCTGTCTGCACTTCTATAAATTCTACAACCTCATCAGTTTCATTCCATGCTCTGTGTTTCCTACCTTTAGGTATTCTAACCGATTGACCCACCCCTCTAAAAATCTTTTCATCATCTAGTATGATGGTTAAAGTTCCTTTGGTAACTGTCCACACCTCTTGTCTTTCAGTGTGGTATTGGTAAGACATTCTTTGTTCTGGTTTTAATGTTATATTCTTTATTTTACAGTCATCCGTTTCGTACACCACTTTATATTCACCCCAAGGTTTAATTTCAGTTTGGTAAGTTGATTCGGTTATTAATTTTTTAAATTTTGTGGTAGACCATCCATGGTCTCTATTGATCCATGATATTGGTATATCTAATTCATCACCTGTAAATTTACGGTCTTTGTAGTCTACACCTTGAAACCTCACATCAGGTTGTATTTCTTTAAGTAAATCAATTAGATCCTTCTCATATGTATATGTATATATATTTGAGATAAACCTTATAGAGAAAAGAATTTTCATTCTTTCTTGTATATCTAAAATTGGTTTTAGTTTTTCTTTAGGTCTTTCAATAGATGGGTCGGTATGTAATAGAATTATAAACTCCTCACACTGATCAAAACATTCTTTGAACATATGCACATACCCTGGATGGATAATATCAAAATTACCCGCAATTACTCCTTTCTTAAATTTTTTCTCCATCGTTTAATATGTTTGGGTTTTGTTGTATGGTCTGTTTTGTAATCAGATCTTTTATTTTAGTTGTTGACCAATCATGGGATCTGGTTGTGTATATCACTTCTATTGGTAATTCTTTTCCTGTAAAATCTTTACCTAAATAATCTTCACCTAATATTCTAATGTCAGGTTTAATTATATTTATCAATTGTAATAATTCTTCTTCTGTTTGGTATACGAATACTTCATCTATGTATTGTATAGACATTAGAGTTTTATATCTTTCGTAAAGAGGGATAACAGGTTTATATTTACTTTTTCTATGTAAAGATGGATCTCTTTGTAGGAAGACAATAAACCAATCACAATGTTGTTTTGCGGTCTCGAAAGTATATATATAACCCGGATGTAATAAATCAAAATTACCAGCAGTAAAACCTATCTTTCCTTTTCCCATTATTTTAAAACTTTATCCATATCCATTAAAAGGATTTTATGTGTGACATCTTTAGGTACCCTATATTCCTCATAACTCATATCTTCCTTTACCAAAACAATAATACAACCTAACAACTTTTTATCTTCAAAATCCGACCCCTCTAACATCTTCATAAGAAGTCTACCATAAAAAGGTAATTGTAAATAATAGTGACCTAATGCAGTACTATCTACATTATCAAAAGGTGGATACATCTTTTTTGTGTAATGTTTCTTTTTAAAGTTTTCAGGTTTATTTGTTTTCCAATCAGTAATAACAATACCATAATCGGTACCTTCTTTATTCTCAACTAACCACACCTTATCAGGTTGACCCACATAACCTAAATCAGGATCACCTAAGACAATTTCCGTATCGAGTAATACTGCATTTCTTTCGTGCATTAACTTTATAAAGTCTTTTCCCGCACCTATCATATTATTACTTCGTTCTATTTGTTCCTCATCACATTGATATATTGGTTCTCTTACATCTTTATAATCACCGTACTCCTCAATCAGTACCTTTTCTAAGATATAATGAACTCTACTCCCTTGATTGGTTGCATAAGTTCCCTTGTCCGCCCACTCTTTTAATAATTCTTTTTGTCTTTGTTTATCTCCCTTAGACATTCTCCATGAGATACCTTCAGAATCAAACTCTTCATAGAATTTTTTGATTACTTTAGAGACTGATGGATAGTTAGACCTAATCATCCCATTATTGTCTCTCATGAAATATAAGTGATCCTCCTCAATGAAAGTTAAACTTATATCATCCCTTCTTTTATTTAATATTTTCCTTATTTTCTCCGCTTCTTGATTTAAATCCATTAATCTAATTGTATTTCGTTATAATTTGATAAATCACCACCCATATCGGCAATATCTTTATCTATATCTAATTTTATTACCCATACCTTACCCATGAGTCTCCCCACATTCATTCTGTGGTATAATTTTTTAGTGTCTGACCACGCGTCTCCATCTAAAACAATGGTTACTTTACTTGCGTTGTCATATATCTTCTCCAATAAGTTGTCGGTAATGAACTTACCTAACATTGGTATGGAATTTTCTAAAAATAAACTATCAAACGCACCCTCAACAATATAAACTGGTTTTTCCCAATCGATTAAATGTTCATTCCATATCAAACTCTCTTTATCCGCTTGAGGATTCATATATTTTCTCCTACTGTATCTTGTAAACGACCTAGCAACAAAATAATTGATATCATCATACTCGTCATAGGATGGTATAATAACTCTATTTTCATATAAACCATTATCACAATAACCAATACGATACTTCTGTATCATATCATCACTTATATTTCTACCTCTTAGATATTTGTATGCCTGTTTGTAATGGTGAGTTAATTTCCTACCCATACTCGCTTCAGAAAATTCTATAAACTCTTTAGGTAGTCTTAATTTTTTAAATTGTTTGTCTGCACGGTATACAAACTCATCAGGACTATATAATTTGAAATCTCTAATTTGTAATTTACTTCCGTACTTATAAACTAACTTATTTAGATGACCATGTGTATGATATGTCTCGGAACAAACCCAACATTTATAAACAAACATCTTATAGTTTATCTCCAAGTTACCCTTACCATCACCCTCATCTAAACCCTTTATATCGTGAGAACACACAGGACAATCAAACGTAATCTGACCTCTAACATCATTATGTGATCTACTTTCACCAAATATATCGTGGAGAACATCGACTAACGGTATAAAATCTACTTCTTGGGTCATCATACTTAGAATATACGAAAAATAAATGAGAAAAAAAAGTCCCCAGGAACACCACTCCCTGGGGACAACCAACCAACGTATAGAGAATAAACCCTATACGCCCCGTTTTTAATAAATATAAGTAATTAATTCAACAAAGTAAAGGACCTATATTACTTCTCTTCACTTTTTATTTTATTTATGTAACCAATGACCGCAGTTGCGGCATCACTCATATCGTAATTTTCTTTTTTAAGATTACCCGTCCTTGCAAGTGGCCATTCTACTTCAGGAAACAAATCATTCACATGTTCCCATACCACATGTTTTTTATCGATAGTTTTAGGATAACCACCAAAAAGTACGTTTCGTCCTTTCGAGTTCTGTCCCACTAAATCGGGGAATGCAAATTTTCTAGCGTTGTATGTTGATATAAATGTGGGTACAATACCTAAAACATCGAAACAAGATAAAAGAATCATACTATTATATCTAAGTAAAGTACCAACCGTATAAACATTGTTTGAGTTTAACAGTGGTTCTTCGATAATAACCTTAGTAATACCGATGTCTTTATAGTTTTCTAAGTGTTTTCTGAACCCGTCGGCCTTTTTAAGTAGTTCCTCTATTTTATCCTCAGGTTTTGGTTTTATCTTAGGTGAAAAGTGAGTTAACTCAAGTAGATGTGATCCTGTTATATCAAACAGAGCCCAGCCAATGGTTTTTGTAGAAATGTCTAATCCTAATATTTTCGGTTTGTTTTTAAATTTCTTGTCCATATAAATGTATATAGACAATTAATAAACAAATTTAAGGAGATTGTAAAGATTAAAAATCTATTTTTACTGAAATTACTTGAGATCCTGTTCTCTTAATAGGTGATGATGTCTTAGCGGTAACTAAGGTTTCTTTATTTTGGTTAAGTAATGCGACTTCAGTTATTCTTTCCTCATTACTTCTTATACCGTTATCGAGTGTAGGGTTTTGTGATAAATTCCACTGAGTGTGTGGTAAATTAACCAAGAATCTCATCTCTTCGATGTCTGTAGATCTAACTAATTTTATACTACCAGGGAAGGGTTGTTCATCACCGAATTGTGGATCGGTAGAGGGGTCTGAACTTCCCATATAATCTGTTCCTGTTGGTAATTCTTTTAGGTAGTCCTCTATATCAAATAAACTACCCCCATCTATATCGGTCTGTTTAATAACAAAAGTGTGGTCTCTAAGTTTAGTTGGATCAATTAAACCCGAAACATGATTAGGTATTTTATCGGTAATATCTATTTTAGTCCATTGTGTTGGATCAGGTATCGTATTAACCTCATTTGTGGTTTCTTGTACCAAAATCCATAATTTATTTGCGATATAACCTTTAGTTGATCCACTAAAAGTCGTATTCATATGTTGAAAAGATCCTACTCCATTTGGATGGTCTTCACCTCCCCATTTAATACCTATATTTGCAGGATATTTGATTTCACATTCATTATCCACCACATTTATCTGTACCTTAGAGAAGTTATTACATGGTAAACCATTTAATTCAAATTCGTTCCCATCAACATAACTTAACATATATGTTATATGGTATGTTTGTTCTGTTGTACCTGAAAAACATGATTCCGCAATTACACCATCACTAGGGATGTGGTATACTTTTGGTGTTGGTAATGTGTATCTTCTATTTGATCTGTAGTCTAATAATGCAACTAACTCCTGATCATCAAATACTATAATTTTTTTATCTACAAATACTTTACCTACCTTTTTACCTATTTCATCTAGTATGTAACGAAATTTAATATATCTAGTTCTAATATCTCCCGGTGTTCCTGCAACTGTCGAATCTAAATAATAGTCTGTTTCACCCATTTTGAATTCAGATCCAACGGTGGTACCTGTACTGTTTTCATAATATATAAATGGTAGGTATATATTGAAGAATTCAACATCCGATACCACTTCTTCATCTACCAACACACCTTCCGTAGTTCCTGTAGAACTACCAATATAATCATCATACTTAAAAAACCTTTCAGGATCTTCAAATACGTGACCTAATTCTGAGTAATGTATAACCGCAATACATTTTTGTTCTTCAGGAGAAACCGTAATTTCTTCATCATATGAGTTAAAGTAAGTGGTTCCTGTATTTGTTACCTGACCACTTGAAGTCCCATATCCTAAGTATTCCATTGTGGATATGTGTTTAGCACTAGTATACCCACTTATACTCTCATCATCAATCTGTCCGCCAATAGGTAATTCTTTCCAAACGGTATTTAATGTCCATGGATCATGTTGTTCACTCGGATCAACTTGATTAGAGACACATACCTCAGCTGTAGTTCCCGATAAAGGGTGTTCTATTTTACATTTATTACACACAATTTCGGCATAACCGTTAATCGACGTGAAATCGGGTGTATACCTATCAACAGTTATTGTGGTTTGACCTGTTATGACTTCATCACAATTAGGTGTTGTTGTAATCCCTGTTACTGTTGTTATATTTAAAATTTTATAAACTAAACTAGTTGAATTACTCGTTATAACCTGTTCTTCACTTACAAATTCATTATTAAAAACAATAGTGATGTATTCACATTGATTAAATCTAGATAAATAATTCGTGTCTATTGAAGAGGTAGATCCATTATCACAATCTAAATACGCTTGTGTTTCTGTAAATGTTATTGTATTGGTTGCGCTTACCCCACTTAAAGGTAACCTGACTGTCGCACATTCTATGGTAGTACCACTACAGTTAACTTCATCATATTCTTTATATTCAGTTACAAACCCTGCAGGTCCCATTCCGTTTCTTAAAGTTTCAGTAATGGAATCTTTAATAGGTACCCCATAAGTAGTTGCACGATTACCATCCATTAAATAAGGGTACTTTACTTGACTATCTTTATCAAAAGGTGCGAAAACACTTTGTTGTGGTGTGTTTATTTCTCCATTTAATTGGTGAAAAGGTTGAGTATAATCGAACTCAGAATCTCCTACCTGAAAAAACTTTATTTGAAAATCTCCCTCAGCAATAGATTTTCTACCCTTTTGGGTTAGTCTTGCTGATAAAAATTCCGCATTATTTTGATTTAAGAAACTCATAATTAAAGTATACGTATTTTAGTGTTAATAATAAATATCATATAATAAATTTTTATGGATTGTCATAATTAAATTAAGGCATGTAACACCCACCCTGAAAGTTTTCTTCTTGACTACAATCCTCAAACGTATTCTCATTATACCTAACTGCAGTTATTGGACCTACCTTAGGTACCCCTACAGTTGCACATTCAATAACATCACCACACTCTTCAGCACTGATCCATATTATTTCACCCGGTTGCAATTGGTTTGCGGTGATTGCCATCTGACCATTTAAACATGTTTCGTTCTCATTAATTATATATTCAGTATTTGAATCACAACCTATAACCGCCCTATTACCATTACTTGGTTCATCATCTACACCTGATGGACTTGGGGTTTGATCGGGAGGACATGGGTCAATACTTACACTACCTAAATAATCAGGATAATCATATGTCCATGAGTTGTTTTGTGCACAAACGGTCTCTCCTGTCTGACCATCAAATATAAACAGATTTTGTCTCTTACCTCCACCACACGGATCATAAGTAACCGTTAAATTACCTCCACTAGCAGTAAAGGTGGCAATTACACATTCTAACTGTATAAGTGACGTTGATGTTGGAGTTGGGGTTGGAGTATTAGTTGGTGTTGGTGTAGGAGTACTCGTAGGTGTTGATGTTGGTGTGTTTGTTGGTGTTGATGTTGGTGTACTCGTAGGAGTACTCGTAGGTGTTGATGTTGGTGTACTTGTTGGGGTACTCGTTGGAGTAGGTGTAGGTGTTTGTGTAGGTGTTGGTGATGGAGTATTAACACAAACTCCTTCAGCACATGGGCCATAAACACTATAAGTCACTTTATCAGCAACTGATATTATACTTTGTGCACACACGTAAAATGTTATTTCCTGCATTGGTGGAGTCTCAGACGTTGCATCTACCCTCACACCATTACAATCAAAATATGAGTAATTGAAATAACCCTGACGGTTACTATTAATCTCAAAACATTGACATGCAATATCTTCTGTTGAACTTGGTGTTGGTGTTGGTGTACTTGTTGATGTTGGTGTTGGTGTTGGTGTACTTGTTGATGTTGGTGTTGGTGTTGGTGTACTTGTTGATGTCGGTGTTGGTGTTGGTGTACTTGTTGATGTCGGTGTTGGTGATGGTGATGTAAGTATCTCGTCAAAAGTTACCGTAAAGTTACAGTCAGTGGATTTATTTTCCACAAAACTAACAATCATTGTACAGTCAATTGAATCCGAATTTGGTGGACATACTTCACAATCAACATCGATTAGTACTACTTGGAATCCACCTTGTTTTTTTGGGTCTTCGTTTGGTGGGGGTGAAATATGATTGTCACAATGCTCTAAAAAGACATATAATGGACCACTATAATATCCAATATCAAAGGTATGTGGTAATGTGTGAAAACCTATACTATTTGCGGAAGGTGGTATTGTAAATGGGTGTCCATTGTAAGTGGTACCTGTGTATATGGTAAATCCACTACACACTCCATTATCATAATTATTTTTAACTGTTACAAGATTACCCATTATATATATTTAGTCTATGTATATAAATACAATGGAAACAAATTAATAAACCACAACTTATAGGTTAAATTTAATTAAGGCATGTAACACCCTGTGGCGTTGCCCTCATCATTGGAACACCCATTAAATGTTTCTTGACCTCTTCTAATCGCGGTTATTTCATCATTGGTAACTTGTCCCACAGTTGCACATTCATCAACAGCCTCACCACAATCACCTACGGTAATCCATATTACATCACCTAATTCTAATTCATCTGTAGACGCTTGTATAGTACCGGCGTCACACGTTTCAGTATGATTAATGACATATATATTACCTGAAGTACAACCCGTAACTGTTCTATTCGTTTGAGTAGGTTCATCAGGGACATTGTATTGACATCTTCCAAGTGGAGTCTCATCACAACTTGAATTCTTTTGAGCTAGAGTACTGACTCCTGGTAAATTCGAAACTAATGAATCATCATTAGAATCCCATATACTTACTGAAGTTCCAATGGCGGTACATACCCCGACGGCTACAGAACTACCGACTTCCTGTCCCATTGGTGTGGAGGTCATACTATTAAATTTAGCCGTCGTGGGTGTTTCCTCATTTGAACGGACCCAACGTAAACCATATCTACTTTGATCTACTTCTGAACCAACTTCAAAGAATTTACATACACCTTGAGCGGTGTCACAATTACAATCATCTAATTCAACCACTAATGATGTGTTTTCCTCACCTGTTTCAATACCAACATATTCATAACAATATTGATCACTCGTACCGAAATTAACACGGACTTTATCACCTAACCCTGGTGTACTACCATATTCATCTATCGTTAGGTATATAAAAATTGGAATAGTCGATTCTCCGTCACCAGGTGCTGCTTGAGTTTCCACTTCAGCACTATCCGGAGATCCAGGTGTTGTACCACAATTCTGGAACTTTCGATCTCTCGATTGAACTCCTTGTATATCCGTTGCTGTAGGTGTTGGAGTTGGTGTTGATGTAGGAGTACTCGTAGGTGTTGATGTTGGTGTGTTAGTTGGTGTTGGTGATGGAGTATTAACACAAACTCCTTCAGCACATGGGCCATAAACACTATAAGTTAATTTATTACTTGTTACACTGTCTATACTTTGAGCACAGACGTAGAATGTCCATGGTTCTTTATCAGAGACCGCCTCTACACTTGTACCGTTACAATCGGTATATATATATGAAATATTATTTTGAGTTGTGTTAATAAACTCAAAACATTGACATGCAATATCTTCTGTTGAACTTGGTGTAGGTGTTGGTGTTGGTGTACTACTTTCTGTAGGTGTAGGGGTTGGTGTACTCGTAGTTGTTGGTGAAGGACTTGGCTCACTCGTTAATTCATGAACTTCCTGATTAGTTTCACAGTCTTTTGCAATGTCAGGGTTGGTATTATAAAATATAATACGGTCCGCATCATTTGGAACTTCAACACATACTCCCGATTGTACTTGAGATAATGTTAGGTTCTCCGCTAAATTAGATGTTCCACATAAAGTGGCTAACGTACCTGATGATACCGAATCATAATATATGTTGTAAGGACCTGAATCGGTTCCTGATGTCAATGTTACTGTAAACTGTCTTGCCATTCTACTATTTTTTTATTCTTATTATATAAATACTTTATTTTAAATTAAAATTTTTAATTCTCACAATGTATTACATCGTCACAACCATCAACTGTTGCGGCCCTACTTACTAACGCATCATGTGGTGTATTTGAGTCCGTGGCGGTAATAGTACCGCAGTAGGACGCACCAAAACACTGACCATTAGTAACGCTCATTTCTTTGAATTGGATAATATCTCCAACACTATATGCTGGTGGTGTACCTGTGTTACAGTTCTTATTTTTGGCAACAGTAAATTGTTGTCCATCAGTACATCTACTTACCGTATAATTACCACAATCCCCGTTAAGTAAACTAAACCCATCACCGTAATTTAATGTCGGTATTGTTTCTGAACATACAACCCTATAGTTAGCACCCACATTTGTCCATGTTGTAACCGAACCTCCACATTCAGTCCATTCCCACTGTGAGGACGTTTCACCTTGTCCTGTCATATATAATGAGTACTCATTACATGTTGTTGGTCCGTCAGTACTTGTTGGTGTAGGACTTGGTGTAGGACTACTTGTTGGTGTAGGGGTTGGTGTACTCGTAGTTGTTGGTGTAGGACTTGGTCCAGGTGGTAATGTCGGTGTTGGGGTAGGTGTTGGTCCTTCCGTAGGTGTTGGTGGTATTGAAGTAGGTGTTGGTGGTATTGAAGTAGGTGTTGGTGGTATTGAAGTGGGTGTTGGTTCTGGTATAATTTCTTGGAAATCAACACACATTTCACAATCTACTTTTGGTACCTCTAATTTTATTATTTCATCATAACATCCGTCAGATGATATTCTCATATAACAGTGTGGTGCAAAAGGATTATTAGGGTCATTACTAACATTTAAATCACTATCTTCAAACATTAGATCAAGTGGTATATCCGTACTAACTATATTTGCATATACTAAATTAGTTGTATCCCCACTTGTTAAACCCGAATATAAATCAACGGGAAAGTCATCTAATGAATGACTGTTATCTAACGAAATATTTAGTCTTACTATTCTCCCCATATTATCTTTATTCTGTACAGTTAGGTATACTATAACCTAAATTATTAATTGCTGTGATTATAAGTCCCATATAATATTGTGGAGTACTCCCTGGTGTAACACCATAGGTATTATGTATTTCAGGTTTATCGGATAATCCATAAACACCAGTATATTGACCTAAACCACCATCAACCGATTCCAATAAATTTCTAAAGGACAACCACTGTCCAGTAGTATTGGTTTGGACTTGGAAAATCTCCCCAACTATATAATCTGATGGGTTATTATCAATGTTATTTCTTAATAATGTTATATCGGCATTAAAGGCATTCGTTCTCGTTTGTGCATTAGTCCACCCATTACCACCGTGATAAACTGATTGTCCTTCATCTTGAAATGATAAGTTTATGACTTTAGTAATATTAATTGTTGTACCAGTTCTTGCCATACAACCGTAACTTCTTTCACTTAAATTAAGTTGACCCATAGTTAAAACTTTTACCCTACTATCATATAAGGCAGAGTCGTTGTTATAAAACGGTAGTAAACAGTTTTTAAGAATGGTTGTGGCCATAGTATTTAGTGGGGCTTCAGTACTACCCATAGAACCTGAATTATCAAAGTATATATTAATTTCAGTCTTGTCGTCTATAACTACACCTGTTGGTGATGGAGTTGGGGTTGGGGTTGTTCCTGGTGTCGGTTCGGGTGTTGGGGTTGGTGGTAATACACATTCATAAGACACACTAAAGTTTATCTTATCGTAACATTCAAATGTCTTACTATCATGTATGTATATGTTTTCTACAATGTACCTTGGTGTTTGATTATCTCCACATATATCTATAACATTTACCTTATCCTCCATTTTCAACCAAAATTCAGTATCAAACTCTAAATCATAAAATATTACTTCTGATGATGGTGGTACACCATTAATCACTTCGGGTTCATTGTCTCCAATATAAATTGGTTCCGTTCTATAGTCTCTATCCGTAGAGTTTGGCCAAGAATTATCAGGTCCAGGTCCGTCTAATTTTGTGAACGGCCCATACGGTGACAACCCAATACTTAAATCAAAGTCATTAGGTGAAACAATATCAAATACTCTAACAATTAATCCCATACATATAAATACATTAATAAGTAGATTACTTTAAATAAAAAAACCCATCATAAAGACGGGTTTTTTTTTAATATATTAATTAAAATGTATTATTCAATACATTCAGTGTTAGTACAACCTTTATCTTTGTTAAGAAGAGCGTGTTGTATTAGTACCGCATTTCTTGTACCACTTACATCAACCGCCGTAATTAACGCACAATATGAAGTTTGTGGACTTGAACAAGAAGTTCCTGTCGTCATCTGTATATATTCACCTACTTGATAAATACTTGGGTTAGGTGGTGTACTCGGATTACCTTCAATACAACTTATATCGTCAGCAATTAACCATGTGGAATCATCGTTACATCTACTCACTTGGAATAGTGATCCTCCACCACCTCCAGGTTCTCCTTCAGATGTTGGTGTAGGTGTTGGACTTGGGTCACCTTCACACGCTAAACCTGTCCAATTGACAGAGTTAGTACAATCTCCTGTTGATGTTATAGTTCCACCTGAAATTGTTTGTGCAATTGTGTATGTCATTCCTGTGGTTAATTCTGCTTTAGAAACCCCTGACGCTATAGTAGTGTCTGAAGGATTACCATTACAGTGTTTTCCAATTATTGTAAAACTATCAGCCTCTGTCGTTCCAGTAAATGCTGGTGATAGGGTGAATGTTACTTGATACGTCGATCCTGTTGCTCCTGCCATGTTATTTTAATTTTGTTTTGTTTATTATAAATATATCGTTTTTACGATTTATTCGTTTTGTTATTAATTTATTATTTATTATATACCAATTAGGTTAAAATGGTTTAATGGTTTTTGAACAATCCGAGTTACTAGTACATGGATCATCAAAAGGTGTTACTGTTATTCCCCCACCTTGAGGTCCATCGAAAGTCTCACCAGCTAAACCATATTTAAAACTATGACTATACGGTGACTGACTACAGAATTTAAAAATATTACTTTCCTCGTCTTCACCAATCTCAGCTAAATAATTGTTTAAGTTTACAGAAGTCATCCCATTTTCACAATCATTATTAATGTAGTATAAATCATTACCACCGCTTGTTAATTTACTCGAAATAACACCAACCTCTATACAATTACAGTCATCACCATCGGCAAATGTACTTTGTTCTGATGTACTTGAGACACAACCGTTTGCATCGGTAACTACAACATAATAATACCCTTCAGGTAAACTACTGAATGTTTGTGAATGATTTGCCGCTGTCACACCTGTGATAGTTGCGACTAAAACACCCCCACTATTAGTATAGGGAGACGTTGTGTCCTCATATAATCTATATGTTTTATTCCACGTCCCACCCGCAGATGTAACAGTAATGTCACCATTAGCACCTGTGGTAAATGATGTTATTGTTGCAGTATCATCTAAAGGTTCAGTTATGGTTACCTGATAAGATTGTTCACAACCGTCTTTATCTTTAATTGTGATTGTACTTTTTCCTTCCGATAAACCTGTATATGTTTTAGGGAAAGTCGTTGTGTAACTTCCTGACCCTATTTTAGAACTATATGTTGCTCCGTTACCTCCTGTTGGATTCGACACTGTTATCTCACCGTCACTACCACCATGACAACTTACACTACTTGTTGTAAATGTCGCGTTTGGAGCGGTCTTATTTAGTTGTGCACTTCCTGATCGAACACAGTTAGCACTATCTTTGACTCTTATCAAATAGATAGCGGAACTTAAAGTAGAAAAAGTATTACTCGATTGGTAATTAAATCCGTTATTTAAAGAATATGTGTACGATCCACTACCCCCACTTGCATTAATTACTATTTCACCATCATTATCTCCACTACATGAAGGGTGTGTTAATGTTGTGGTAAAACTAACTTGTGTGGGTACTGTTATTGTTTTTGTGTATGTTCTTGTACATCCATCACCGTCTCTAACAGTGATAGTATGTGAACCACCACTCAAATTACTGTATGTTTTAGGGAATGTTGTAGAATAACTTCCCGAACCTATTTTAGAACTATATGTTCCACCGTTTCCACCAATTGGGTTAGACACTGTTATTGATCCTGTACCACCATAACACGTAGGGTTTGATGATGATACCGTTGCGGTAACATCACTTTTTTGAAGAATTACCGTAACTTGGTCATAACAACCATTTTGGTCTGTCGCTCTAAACGAGTACCCACCTATGGTTAAACCTGTGAATGTGAGATCTGTTGTTGATACCCCATTCATTGTATATGTTAGTGATCCTGTTCCTCCACTTGCTTCAAATGTTATCGAACCATCATTAGAATTACGACACGATGGGTGAGTAACACTTTTTGTAGTTACATTGACCACCGGTGGTTGTGTAATAATATATGTATAACCTTTAGTACATCCGTCCTTATCTTTTATTGTTACAGTATGTGGACCCACAGACGCGTCTGTGAATTCATATTCAGGTGGTGTGCCTGTATTAAAGTTTATGTACGATTGACTATCTAATTTAACTTGGTATGGTCCACCGTTTCCACCTGTTGGACTTGATACTGTTATTGTTCCTGTACCACCATTACATGAAACATGTTCAAGTGACGCATTAAATGAAGGATCAGTTTTTGTTAATGTAACACTCTTAGTCGTAATACAGTTATTACTATCTTTCACATATGCTGTTCTTGTCCCTACAGTCTGTCCTGTGAACGTACCTGACGTAAAATAATTAACACCATTTATTGAATATAATTTAGTTCCTGTACCACCAGTAGATGTGATTACAATTTCGCCATCACTATTTCCACGACACGTCGGATGTGTCACCGATGTGGTTATTACTAAGTTTTGTGGGTTATTTAATACTATTTGATATTCATTTTCACACTCAACTTTGTCCCTAACGTACACATAATAAGGTGTTGCTCCCGATTTACCTGTAAACGTTACTGGTGTAGTAAAATTAGTCCAATTACCACTTGAAAATTTAAACTGATATGGTCCACCGTTTCCACCCGTAATTGCTGCCAATGTAATATCACCATCACTACCGTTATGACAGTTAGGTGCATTAGAATAAATTGATGCCGTTACTTGTGCTTTATCTAATGTGGTTGATGTATTCACCACACAACCATTAGTATCTTTAACGTATAACGTATAACTTCCTTTTGAAAGGTTTGAAAATGTGTTGGATGTTTGATAATTAGTACCGTCTTTACTATAAGTGTAAGACCCAGTCCCACCACTACCTGTAACAACAATTTGACCGTCACTATCAAATCTACATGTCGGCATTGTGTTTGAAACAGATATACCTACCACTGCATTTTGTGTTATGGTTTGTGTGTATGTTTTTATACAACCCTCACCATCTTTAATGAATATGGTATGTGTACCAGGTGCTAATGACGTATAGTCTTGAATAGTATTGTTTGGTAGGTCTACATAGGTACCTAATTTATTAAGTTTTACCTGATATGTTCCACCGTTTCCACCAGATGGGTTTGCCACCGATATAGTACCATCACCAGCCCCATTACATGTGACATTTGTAAATGACCACGTTACTATAGGTGCTGATTTTAATAACGTTAAACTACTTGATCCTGTTGTTTGACATAAATTAACATCTCTAACGTCTAATGTATAATTTCCAGTTGTTAACCCTGTGAAGTTCCCTGAAGGATACCACTGATTATTTAGTTTGTATTCATATGGTGCACTACCTCCCGTTGCCGTTATAATTATTTCACCATCCGAACCGTCCCAACATGTTGGATCAGTATGTGTTGATGTAAATGATACTTGTGATGGTTCTGTTATTGTTACCGAGAATTCTCTCTCACAGAAACTCCCATCTTGTATTGTTATTGTGTATGTACCCGCATATAAATTACTTATTGTACGATTAGCCCCATTATCATCTTCAAACTCTCCGTCATCAAATTTTATCTTGTACGGACCACCATTACCACCACCTATATTAGTTATCCTAATTTCACCCGATTGTAATCCATTACATATTGTATTTGTTATGGATACCGATAAGGTTATCGCTGACTTAGTTAGTACCACTGTTCTTGAATTTGTACATCCATTTTCATCGGTTACAACTAAAGTGTAGTTGCCTTCATCCAACCCTGTTTGAGAAAGATTAGTAATCGCCACACCATTTAACGTATATGTTTTGGTTCCTGTTCCTCCACCAACGGTGAAAGTAATTGTACCATCAGAATCACCATCACATGTTGGGTCTGTATGGGTGTCGGATATTGTTATTGCGGATGGTTTTGTAACTGTTTTACTTATAGTACCTATTTCACCATTGTCGTCTTTTATATAAATTGTGTAGGTTCCTGAGTCGAGATTTGAAAATGTCGTTGATGTTTGGTAATTAGTACCGTTAATTGAATATGTATATGGTGAATCACCTCCTGTAGTTGAGGTAACCTCAATACTACCATTCTTTAGATTGCTACATGTAATATTGGTTACATCCGCAGTTCCTGAAACACTGATATTTGTAATTGATATCGTTATTTTCTTTTCATACCATAATCCACCTTGGTCTGTTGTTCTTACTCTTATTGTGTATGAATTCTTGGTTTCATAATCAAAAACTTGATTACTTTTTAAGGTTGTTCCGTCTATATAGAACGAACCGTTATTAGTGTCACCCGCACCACTTACTAATGTATATGTGAATGTATTTCCTGCGTCAGGGTCTGTAGTTGATAGTGTCCCCACAGTGGTCCCTGTTGCCACATTCTCATCAATAGATGAATTAGATAATGATATGTTTGTTGGAGTTTCATTAACATTAGTTACATTAATGGTAAACGATTCTTCTCTATATAACCCTCCTTGATCTGTTGACCTTACTCTAACTGAATAAGTGTTCTTAACTTCATAGTTGAATACTTCACTACTTTGAATCTTATTACCACTTATCTTAAATGAACTGTTATTAGTGTCTCCTACACCACTTACTAATGTATATGTAAATGTATTTGATGCATCAGGATCTGTAGTTGATAATTGACCAACCGTAGTACCTGTAGAACTATTTTCAGGGATATTATTATCTAATAAAGTTATATCTGTGGGTACTTCGTTTGCGTTGGTGATATTAATTGTTACTGATCTTTCGTATGTTAAATCACCTGAATCTGTTGCTTTGACTCTTATTGTATACGAGTTTTTAACTTCGTAGTTAAACACCTCGTTAGATGTCAGAGTACCATTACTATTCAAACTAAACGAATCGTTGTTGGTATCTCCAACACCACTTACTAATTCAAAAGTATGTGTATCGCCCGCATCAACATCGGTGGCGGTGAATGTAGTCACTGTTGTTCCTGTCGATTGATTTTCTTGAAACGACACTGTTGATGGTGTTATGTTAGAAGGGGTTTCGTTAAGATCTGTAATCAAAATCGTAAATATACCTATGTAGGTTAATCCCCCCGAATCAGTAGTTTTTACTCTTATAGAATAACTGTTCTTACCTTCATAGTTATAAACTTCTTTACTTTTTAGAACACCACCACTTGTTAATGTAAATGAACCATTATTAGTATCTCCTAAACCACTAACAAGTTCATAAGAATGACTATCTCCCGAATCAACATCCGTACTACTGAAAGTACCTATTGTTGTTCCTGTAGATTGATTTTCCGCAATACTATTACTTGATAAGGATAAATTTGTTGGTGATTCATTAACGTCAAGTACTGAAATTGTAAATGTATCCGTATAAGTGTTATTACCACTATCCGTAACCGTCACTTCAATACTATAAGAGTTTTTAACCTCATAATTAAAAACTATTGCATTTTTGAGTACACCCGAACTTGATAAGGCGAACGCCGAATTATTATTACCGCTACCCGTTAGTGCGTATGTAAATGTTTCGTTACTGTCAACATCTAACCCCGAAAAAATACCAATTGTTGTCCCCGTTGGTGTGTTTTCTCTTTGCGAATTATTACTTAAGGTTAAACCGTATGGTGTTTCATTAACATCGACTATATCTACCGTAAATTCTCTTGTATTTGTTAATCCACCGTTATCGGTGACCTTAACATATAAAGTATATAAACTTTTTACCTCATGGTTGAAAACCTCCGCGTTAGATAATACCCCACCACTAGTCAATGAGAAAGAATTATTATCAGGATAACTTGCGGTATCTTCAAATACCCACGTAAACGTTCCTCCCTCATCATCATTTGCAACTAAGTTACCTATTGTAGTTCCTGTTGCCGTGTTTTCTGTTTGAGAAAAATTAGGTACTATTATGGAGGGTCTTGTATTAAGGGTGACATCAACGTCAAAGTCACAATTTGGTGTTGGACTTGGAGTAGGTGTTGGTGTACTAGTTGGAGTTGGAGTAGGACTTGTTGTCGGACTCGGTGTTGGTGTAGGTGTCTCTGTTGGGCTTGGACTCGGACTTGGTGTTGGAGTCGGAGTACTTGTAGGTGTAGGTGTTGGACTACTTGTTGGGCTTGGTGTGGGTGTTGGTGTGGGTGTAACCACATTGATGTCCATATCAAAATCACAATTTGGAGTTGGACTTGGTGTAGGTGTTGGTGTTGGACTAGTCGTTGGACTAGGAGTTGGAGTACTTGTTGGGCTCGGTGATGGTGTTGGGGTAGGTGTCTCTGTTGGACTTGGACTTGGTGTAGGACTTGGTGTAGGACTACTTGTTGGTGTTGGTGTTGGTGTACTTGTTGGGCTAGGTGATGGAGTTGGGGTTGGTAAAATAATTTCATCATCAATCACACATGAATTATTATATAGTAGTATTGAAGTTGCACTGTTAGGGACACTAACTGTGACTCCCGAACCACTTATTAAATCATTATATGTCACACCTGTTGCAGGTAATGAGGTACTCACTCTTGTTGCGATATTGGCAGCATCGACTTGATCGTAGTATATCGTATAGAGACTGTGTGAAGTCCCTGATGTTATTTTTATGTCGAATATTCTTGCCATTATTAAAATATATACTTTTTATTTCAAATTATGAACGGTAACATCCCCCTCAAAACTACAGTCACATAAAATGTGAACATGTAATAATGATGTTAATGTGGAATCCCACTCGGTTACTATTATTATTGCATTGTTATCATTATCTATAAATCTTATATCAGTATCAAATAACCTATTTGAACCTGTTGGTGTAAGGGTACCATCTGTATGGTCAAAAGAACTTACTTCAGTCCCTACGGGTGATGTATGCTCCCCAATACAACTCCTTCTCATAGTACTACCTTCATAGTAAACGTAAACAATACATGTGTTTGTATCGTAAGTCCATTCTTCACTATTCGTTGATACTACATTACCACTCTTATTTCTCACTTCATTACAATATCCACCCAATTCTTTAAAGTTGGACCCAACCAAGTTAGTGTTCCAAGTTTGGAATAGATCTGAGTTTATTGTTGTCGTACATGGTGCAGGACAATCTATTGGTGTGGGTGATGGAGTTGGTGAAGGTGTTGGGCTTGGAGTAGGTGTTGGTGTAGGTGTTACCACATCAACGTCTACGTCGAAATCACAGTTAGGTGTAGGTGTTGGTGTTGGAGTACTAGTAGGGCTTGGTGTAGGTGTGTTGGTTGGGGTACTTGTCGGACTTGGCGTTGGTGTGTTAGTTGGACTCGGACTTGGTGTAGGTGTAGGAGTACTTGTTGGGCTTGGTGTAGGAGTTGGTGTAACTACATCAACGTCTACGTCGAAATCACAGTTAGGTGTAGGTGTTGGTGTAGGTGTATTAGTTGGGCTTGGTGTTGGACTACTTGTTGGTGTAGGGGTAGGGCTACTTGTTGGTGTAGGTGTAGGACTAGTTGTCGGGGTTGGTGTAGGTGTTACTACATCAACATCAATATCAAAATCACAATTCGGTGTAGGTGTAGGTGTAGGTGTGTTAGTTGGGCTAGGTGTTGGTGTGTTGGTTGGACTCGGACTTGGTGTAGGTGTTGGGGTTACCACATCAATGTCTATATCGAAATCACAATTCGGTGTAGGGGTAGGTGTGGGTGTATTAGTTGGACTTGGTGTAGGACTACTTGTTGGTGAAGGTGTTGGGGTATTAGTTGGACTTGGTGTTGGTGTGTTAGTAGGTGTTGGTGTAGGGGTTACCACGTCAATATCAATATCGAAATCACAGTTAGGGGTTGGACTTGGTGTAGGCGTATTAGTAGGACTTGGTGTAGGTGTGTTAGTACTTGTTGGGCTAGGTGTAGGAGTAGGTGTTACGACATCCACATCAATATCAAAGTCACAATTCGGCGTTGGTGAAGGTGTAGGTGTGTTAGTAGGACTTGGTGTAGGTGTGTTAGTACTTGTTGGTGTTGGTGTGTTAGTTGGAGTACTTGTTGGTGTTGGAGTTACCAAATCCACATCTATGTCAAAATCACAGTTAGGGGTTGGACTTGGTGTAGGCGTATTAGTCGGAGTACTCGTTGGACTTGGTGTTGGCGTGTTAGTCGGAGTACTCGTTGGACTTGGGGTAGGGGTTGGTGTAACTACATCAACATCAATATCGAAATCACAATTAGGTGTTGGACTTGGAGTTGGGGTATTAGTAGGTGTATTAGTTGGGCTTGGTGAAGGTGTTGGGGTAGGAGTAACCAAATCCACATCTATGTCAAAATCACAATTAGGTGTTGGGGTGGGTGTAGGAGTACTACTTTCTGTAGGTGTTGGAGTTGAACTACTTGTTGGGCTAGGTGTTGGTGTTGGAGTTACCAAATCCACATCTATATCAAAATCACAATTCGGCGTTGGTGAAGGTGTAGGAGTGTTGGTAGGACTTGGTGTAGGACTACTTGTTGGTGAAGGTGTAGGAGTAACTAAATCCACATCAATATCGAAATCACAGTTCGGAGTTGGAGTTGGTGTGTTTGTTGGGGTGGGTGATGGACTACTTGTTGGTGTTGGTGTAGGGGTTACGACATCAACGTCTATATCAAAGTCACAATCTGGTGTAGGTGTAGGGGTTGGTGATGGAATACTACTTTCCGTAGGGGTAGGCGTTGGAGTTATTAAATCTACATCAATATCGAAATCACAATCTGGTGTAGGTGTAGGGGTTGGTGTTGATGTGGGTGGTATATTAGTACTTGTTGGGGTAGGAGTAACTAAATCAACGTCTATATCAAAATCACAATCTGGTGTTGGGGTAGGTGATGGACTACTTGTTGGTGTAGGAGTTGGTGTAGGTGTAACTAAATCCACATCAATATCGAAATCACAGTCTATCGTAGGTGTTGGTGAAGGTGTTGGACTACTTGTTGGGCTAGGTGTAGGAGTAACTAAATCAACGTCTATATCAAAATCACAATCTGGTGTAGGTGTAGGGGTTGGGCTACCTGTTGGGCTTGGAGTAGGTGTTGGGGTTACGACATCAATATCTATGTCAAAGTCACAATCAATAGTTGGAGTTGGGGTTGGGCTACCTGTTGGGCTTGGGGTAGGTGTAGGAGTTATTAAGTCTACATCAATATCGAAATCACAGTTCGGAGTTGGAGTTGGCGTTGGTGTAGGAGTACTACTTTCTGTAGGTGTTGGAGTTACTACATCAATATCTATATCAAAGTCACAATCTGGTGTTGGACTTGGAGTGGGTGTTGGGGTTGGAGTTATTAAATCAATGTCCACATCAAAGTCACAATTTGGTGTGGGTGAAGGTGTTGGTGTAGGAGTAGGGGTAACAACATCAACATCAATATCGAAATCACAATTTGGTGTAGGTGTGGGTGTAGGAGTACTACTTTCTGTAGGTGTTGGTGTAGGGGTTACGACATCAATATCTATGTCAAAGTCACAATTTGGTGTAGGTGAAGGTGTGGGTGTAGGAGTACTTGTAGGTGTTGATGTAGGAGTACTAGTCGGAGTGCTAGTCGGAGTGCTAGTCGGAGTGCTCGTTGGTGTACTTGTAGGTGTTGGGGTAGGAGTACTTGTTGGTGTACTCGTTGGTGTTGATGTTGGTGTACTCGTAGGTGTGCTCGTTGGTGTTGGAGTTGGGGTACTTGTAGGTGTGCTCGTTGGAGTACTTGTAGGTGTTGGTGTTGGTGTGTTAGTTGGGGTAGCGCTTGGACCTGGTCGTCTAACATCATCACATGGGCCCGATGCCAAATATTCAATGACATTAGCATAAACTTTAGAGATTACAACCCAACAATTTTGTCCCGGTGATAGTTTCTGAATTGAGTTAATTTCTTCGTTGTAAGAACCACTGTAAATAAATTCAATATTTACCGTATCTCCTATATCAAAGTCATCGTTTATTTCGGTATATCTTATCTCCCCAGTGTCAAAGTGTTTAATTTTAAACGCATTTAATGTGTTACAATCATCTAATCCTGTTAAATCCCTCTCAATGTCATCTATGTCCGGCATGTCAGAACAATCTAACTTGTCTTGGAAGTATTGTTGCATTTTCATGTCCATGTTTTCGAACTTCTGTTCGTCATGTCCAACTAATATACAGTCCTCAGAATCACCATTAAATAATATTACTTCAGTACAACTAACGTTAGCATCTGTTTTCTGTGTGACATTTAAATGGTAGAACAAATCTCTTGCGCAGTAGTCTAAATCGACCTTGAGTACTTCAATAGGAAAACCGTGTTCGTTAAAAATAAAGTCTCCCCTTTCGTAGTAACCAACTTGATAAGTACAACAAGGATCTGTAGGATCATCAGGTCTTGGATATAATTCTTCAGGATACTTTTCAATAAATCTCCAATTATCCCCCTGACTTCCATCTTCCATTGTTTTAGTCATTACCCATAATCTAGTATTAGGTAAAAAACTAAATCTTTCATTTATCTTGTTAATTTTAGTAGAACCTAAACAGTCTTTATTTTCAACTGTTACGACCTTATAATCATAAGAGAACGAATAACCACTAATAACCGCATCGTTATAATCTTGAGATGAGAAAGGACAATCTTTATATACCCCTGAAAGTAGTTGATCACCTATTACAACATTTTCAATGTTTATTTTTTCTAAAGTATTATCATCTAAATAGGTTTGTATTTGATCCCAAGTTGTATTTTCGTCAAGTATAACACCATTATTTACTTTTATAACTTTAGTGTTTTGTCTCAGACCATAATCAAACGTAGGTCTATATTGTACAATAGGTTGTATAGTATATCCTGAATAATTATCACAGAAAGTAATACCAGATTGACTATTAAGAGGTTCACTACTATCAGGGTTATCCCCATCAGCGTAAGTATCAAATGAGTATTCTAAATAATGACTTCTTGATGTAGTAACATCGTCACCATCTACAGGGTCCCATTCAAACTTTTGTTGTAATCCCTCTATTCTTATTTTTTGATCGCAATTTGCCGCATCTGTTATTGAGATGTCAATGACATCATTTTCTCTAACATTATTAACAACAAACGTACATCCTGAAATATGATCAACTGTGTACGTATGTCCACTAATTGATTCATTATACCCACCAACACAATCTATGAATATGTTTAACGGCCAAGATGTATTATATGGTGGACAATCAGTACATGGATCTCCATCATCTATAGTATCTTCATTACCAAATGTAACACCCGACACTTCGAAATAGACATCCTCCATTAGGATACAATCGTCCTCATCTTCAGGTAATGTATAGAAAGTATTTGGTCCGTAAACTTTAACCTTAGGGTCACATTCCGTAGTTCCCGTTAGATATGTTGACTCCCAATAAAAATCGAACGTACTTAAATCTAAACAATCTAAATCCGCGGGTATGTATGCGTCACCGTATGGATCACCAGGGTTTGAGACATACAATTGTGTATCATACGTGAATGGTGTAATTCTTATTTTTTCAATACCATCACTATCAGTAAAAATCTCATGAGAAACTATAGGGACATTTTCATATCCGTAGTTTTCTCCGTTGGTTGATAGTTCAGAATTAAATCCACCCTCTATGTTTTGATTTTCATCACTTGTTTCTGTGTTACCCGTTATTCTTTCATATCCTTCACCACCGGCATGGTTACTAATTGTGTCATAACCTGTGTACGCTGTTTTGGTGAAGTATTTTTCATTTATTTGAGAAAATATACTATCGACCGCATTAATCCATAATGGATCTAATACATCTCTGTCAGGATTTAAATTACACTTAAAATCACATAATAAGGGTAAATGTTTTGATCCGTCAAAAGTCTCCCCACTATCAAAAACAACCTCATTAATTGTTGTACAATCAGAAGTAGATACGAATGGATCGAATAGTTGACCACCAGTAAGTGTAATCGGAGAAGATGCGGTATACACCTCACCCATTAAAACTATCTTTAATACATAAGTTACCCCACTTACTACCGTTAATCCTCTAAATAAGTCTTTATCCCCTAAAAAGTAAACTTCTAAATCTTCCTCTATAGAATGTTCAAAACCTAATTTAGGAAATAGATTATCTTCAACTTGTTCAATGGTACATGGTTTTAAATAATCGTGTTTAGATCTCCCAATACGACTATTTTCTAAAATATTACCACCCGTCCATAGGGTTGTTGCTGGAACAAACTGTTCCACAATCTCCACCCAATGTGGACTCATTCTGTTTATGAATTCATTAACCGTTGGGAAACTATATGGTGTCCCTACCTTTTCTAAATACCCCCAATACACATCCTCTAATTGAATGTATGATTTTTGATACTTAACGACATGTGAATTACGTATTTGTTCGTTTAATACATTATCCATGTATTCCGCAAACGTAAAACCTGTTTGTGGTTGGAGAGTTTTTAATCCAAAACTTACCTCTAAATCTCTAGACTTTTTATACACATCATAATCAATACCTTGTGCAGATGACAAGTAGATTTGTATGTTTTTTCTATTTAAAGTTTTTGAGTCTACATCCGACAGTAACTCTGTCTTTTCGTTATCAATCGTATTGTGTAATTCGTGTCCGTAATCTAATCCGTAAAATTGCCTATATAAATCAAAATAGTCCTCACCATAAGTGTAGTCCTTATTTTTTGTTTTTATAATCTTAGGATTAGACAGCAAGTTGGAATTCTCAACATCTAATTCGGTCGATGACCTATGTTGTAAGGATATCTCATACCAACCTGAACCTTTTTGAAAGAATACGTCATTATTCTCACTTACAATTTTTTGTACATCCCCGTATTTTGTTACACCCGTTAATACTATTGGGTATTCATCTACTTGGTATGTTGTGGTACCCGTTGTTGTTATTCCTTGGTATATGAAAGAATGTGTTTTGTCCTCAAGGTCTATCTGACCAACAGTGAACGTTTTTTCTAATTGAGTTAAATCATAAATGTCATCATCGATGTCTGAAGAAACCTTCTTAACATCGTCATATTTGTATACATGTTCGTTAATTTTTATTAATGGTTCAGGTGCACCAATAAACCTTAAAAAGAACTCAATAGATTTTCTTGTACCTTTAGATTTATATATTCTTACAAGATTAATGACTAATCTTCTATAGAATTCCGCCTCCGCTTCAACCATATTCATTCCAAGGTTATTACCTTCGAACTGACTATCCACTCTTGAATAAAGTGTATCGTCCAATGATTTCTCATCAAATAGGTTTACAGAATCTAATCCAAGTGTGTTTGAGAGATTCTTTAATAATACATCGGGAATGTTATTAATCTTATCATAACTTACATTTCTCATGTATGCTATGTTGTCTATGAATTTCTTTACAGAATCAAAACCACTACCATAAATCTGAAACATCGAAGACATTCTTTGATCTTCAGTATCGAATTCATTTAGTGATGCTGTTGTTAAAAATCTTGATATTAAGTTAGACTTGTATTGATCGACTTCATCACCTATAGATTTTAAACTTTCTAAGTATCCAATATATTCAGTACCACCGATCTTTATGTTCCAACCATCTTTGAATAATGGCCAACTAATTTTAGTTGTTGTAGTTTCTGTTTTAGAACCATCTAAGGAATCTTTTGGTAGTTTAAACTCAGCGGTGTACTTAGGTGTAGATTCTCTATCTAATATTAAACTTTCTAACTCATCTAAACTTCCGAAAAACTCTTCTACTGTCTGATTAATTGGTCTAATTAAGAAACTCTCACTGTATGTGTCACCAATAAAAGGTTTTCCTTTAACTTTTAACGTAATAAGTCCGTCGTTACCCGCCTTTGTATATGTTAATATCTCATACTCAACCTCATCAATAATAAGGGAGTACTTAGAATAATTCTCAAAGAAGTTTTTAAATTCGTTATTAACATCAGGACTTACATTACTTAAAGGTTTTTCAAGTACTACGTCTAATGGATTGAATATTTTTGATCTTTCAAACTTAAAAGTTGTTGTTCTTGCCTTAAGATCGTAAGTAATATTCTCCGCAGTGTATTGTGAAAATGATATAGGAGTATCTTTGTCAATAAAGAAACCCGCAGGGAACTGTTCTACTATATTATTAACTGAAGATGATAGTCTTTTACTTAAAGATCCAAATAGTGTCTTAGAACCCGCGTCTTTGTTCTCTCTGAACTTTACTTTACCTTCTTTCTTTACGGATCTATCTGATTTTGTTTTAGGCGCATTAGTTTCTTCTTTAAGATCTTCAATTGTTAAAAAATCAGAAAAAGGTACGGATGTAAAACTCTTAGTATCTCTTTGTGGTATTGTCTTATCTATTGAAAAGTTTGTGGCAGTCAACTGACTTGACCCATTGGTAATTTGATTACCAACTAAGTTGTCATTAAAGGTATCCCCTCCACTCGCAGATTGACTTGGAACTTTTCTTTTCGCCATTATTCAGTGATATCATCAAAGTTTTTAGTTTCATCGATTTCGTCCCTCTCTTCTCTAACCTCGTAAAGTGTTTCGTTGAACTCATCTCTCACCTCAAACAAGTTAAATTGTTTGTAGATATTGTTTTCCGCAGTGTATATCGTGTATATTCCATCAGAAATAGATTTTGTTTGGTTACCGTAGAATGCGTAAGCCAATGTTGTCTCATCGTGTTCTACCATATCAACCTCAATCGTTGTTGGGTTAAAAAATGTATTTGATAAAACTATGTTTTGAGACGGTTCCCCAATAAAAGGAACTGTATTCGGTCTATTAGATGGTGCAGATGACGGAGTTACCGTTAAAAACAACAAATTAGTCGCTTGATCTGTATATTGATATCTTATTGCCTTTTGAGTTGTACTTGTCAGGTTTGACGTAATTGGAGTACAGTAGAATGAAGATGTAACAACCCTGTAAAAGTTAGGGGTTTTACTTCCATCGTTATTCAAATACTCTATTCTGTATCCAACTAACCCTTGAGGGTTGAATTTATTTCTATCTGTTGACGGCACATTACTTAAATCTATTATAATTCCTCTTACAGATGGTAGTGCCGCTAACACCCCACAGTCGGTTATAGAGGTTCTTATTTGTTTAGGTCTAAGATGTAAGGTATATATACCTAATTCATCGAAGTCCGCCGTATCTAACTTTAGATTGTATAGTCCACCTAAAATTTCCGTATCAGGTGCGTTCGGTGCATCCGTCGTATCTGAATTGTGATAGATAGGTGTTAATATATCTTCTGAATTTAATTTTTTAAATTGTACAGGTGCGGACGACGTTCTCCCCGAGACGTAATGATAGAAAATTTCTACGTCTGATGGTGACACATCTGCCGGTCTTACTGTTCCATAACTACCTACTGCCATATCCTTTTAATTAATAAATATTATTCTATTGTTTTTTAACTTGGAAAAATCCATTTCCGTAGATATCTATTTCACCTACGTTGTCGATTTCTCCTAATCTTAGGTTCATTTCTAAGACTCCTTGCTTACCCCTTTCAACAAATACATCAGAAAAAATGGTTGGTTCGTCAATAAAACCAATGAAATGTTCGTTCCTTGTTAACATCTCATTAAAAACCTCTTCTTTTTCATAATCACTTGTTGTCCCCGTTATTGTTGTTATTCCATCATCATAATCTTTATATGATAAATTATCTATTGTATACCCCGTATAACTACCTACACCATCTGTACCTATTGTTGTACCTTGGTAAGTACTTTCACCGTATCTCTTTAATTCACTTATTCTACTTCTCCCTTTAGCCGCAAAATATATTGGACCGTCTGAGTCTTTCTCGACATAATCTAAGTCGTTTATATAGTTTTGGGTGATTGTAACTCCCGTAGTATATGGTAACGTGAACGGACCAAATGACCCATTAGGGTTAGTTACTGTTGTGTTTTTAGGTACTGTAATTTTTTTAGTTATTTTTTTCTGAGCCCAATTATTACTTAAACCAATAGACACATTATAAGTACCTGAAGAAGGAAATGTATGTTGTTTAAATTCTAAATTATTACCCATACCCACACCAATAGTGTCTACAGTACCGTCACCCCAATCAATAGAAAAATCTTCGTTTTTAATTATCCTTAACGCGTCCCTATTGACTGAGTTATACAACCTAATTGTGTTTCCACTGGTATGTTGGTAATTAAAATTTGTTATTTGTTCGACCTGTTCAATGTCCCCTTCAAATCCAACCATTCCGCCCATCTCATAACCTTTACTATCCAAGTATATTGGTAAGTGATATGTAGTACCCGTAATTGATCTTAATATTTTATAATAATTTTTGTTCATCATTTAATCAGTTGAAGTATTAGGGTCTGCAGGTCCTACCGGTGTTGTAGGTGCTAATGGGTCACTACTATCTACAGTTGGTGTAGGGATCTCATAAAACTTTATGGGGTCTCCACTCATACCTTTTCTATTCGAAGTGTAAGGTGATGAGGTTCCGTCGTACTCTGAAATAGTGTAATGGTATGTGGGTGTGTTGGTCCTGTCCATCTCTACTTGGAAGTATAGATCTTCTTCTTCTACAATGTTCGAAGTGTCTGTTATTTCTTTATTTGCAAATGGTACCTTACTACCATCAAAAGAATTGTAAAACTTTGCGGTCATAAAGAAAGTAGTTCCCGTAAGTTCTGTCTCTTCTAAAACAGTATCGTCATGGAACCAAAAAAGATACATATTCTCTTTGTTTCTCATACTTGAACCAAAAAATACAGGTACATATATTTTCTCGAACTTATTTTCAAAGGTTGCTCTTTCTCCAACCGCGGGTGCTAAATTTTTTGCAAAAACCAATCTCCTATTAGATCTGTTAGGTGGTTCGTTATTGGGGGTTTTATAAAACTCTAACCTAAAAAAACTATATTTTAAGTTAGCCATTAATTTATCTGTTTGGGTAATGCCCACATTATTGTAATCCAATGTGTAGACATTTGATGGGTTTTTAAAATAAAAGTAAAACCATATATCGGTTTGTTCTACGGAACTAACAGTAGTTGTAAATAATGATGTTGAAAATGCGGAATCATTACTACCGTCAGGAGCTGACGTGTCTCCTGAACCAGGTGCTTGACCTATTGTAGAAACGTAAGGTTTATGAACATACCTATTAGTTTCGTAGTTCTCAACAGGATTTATAATGTCTTTTAAAACCTCATCCTCATATGACTGAAAATTCTCATCCCATCCAGCATCAGTTTTAAAGTTTTGTTCCTTATTGATTAATAAGTTCTTATTATTTTGATTAAATCTAATTTTCATCTAACATATTCCATCGTTATCCTCACTGAAATTAGTTAAACCATCACTTTTATTCATGAAGGTCTCCTCATTTCTAAGGTAAAAGTTTATGTCAGATTTGACGTAATGTTGTCCATTTGTAAATGGGTGGTTTGTTCCAAACCCATCGGGATCAATATAACCATGGTCATATAAATCTCTCCATTTCCATAAAACCCTATATTCATCGTAAACAGAGTTCTCAGGTAGTCCATATATTTGATCCGTATTTGCGGTCTCCACGTATGGTGATAATTCTCTTAATTTAACCCTTTGGTGAGGTTGGTAGTATAACCCTAAAGGATTTGTTACGGTTGATCCGACACTTGGATCTATTTGTCCGTGATTAAAAATGTTAAAATCAATTGTGTATTTATGAAACGACTCAGACAATATAGTTTCTTTAAAATCTTCTTTATTGTATTCCACAAATGCACCTAATATCTCGTCATCTTTCTGAAGTTCAGTACCTTTTGTAAATGTAAAACCACTATTACTAAAGTTGGTTGATTGTAGTCCTGAGTCTGACCCTGAAAATGAAGTATCAAAATGATTATCCACCCAATTATTATGGAAATGAAATTTATAACCGTGTCTTGGGGGATATTGGAAATATCCATTACCATTTTTAAACACTTTCGTTACATAAAGGTCCGTTATTGTATAACCTAAATTATTTATTAGACCATTTATGTCTATCTCATCTTTAAAATGAAATAGAACCGTTTCAGGTCTATTCTGTACTGTATACACATCATTTCTATTGTCTGCGGTTTCAAACTGTAATTTTCTTTCTATTTCAAAAACAGGTGTTTCAAAACCTGTTCTATCTATTATACAGTCGTCAGTATTTGTGAGTATTTTGTGTTTATGAACATAATACTCAGATGTTGTTCCCGACATTCTTAATTTGTCTATACATCTTTTACCGAAAACCACCCCACTCATTGTTTGTGAATTAGATAGTGCCGACTTTTGTATGATTAATACATATTTCTCAGAGTCAAATATTTCATTACCTACTGAAGATATTGGGAATATTCTATCCAATTCGGTACCACTACTTATTGAAGTTCCTGAAACTATTACGAATTCCCCCTGTTTCATATTATGTGGTATTGGACTTGTAAGTTCGTAGTAGTTCGGATACTCCGTTACCCTAAACGGTACTCCATTAGATGCCGTAAAACTATACTCCGTATTTCCCGACAAAGTATACTTCATTTGGTGTGTTGAGTCTTTATCATAGACATATGATAAAAACACATTCCAATTTGTAGATGCGGAGTCTATTTCATTTATCACTCTATGTGTGGTATCACCTGTTATAAATATGTTGGGATCATAGGTCCCCATTGTAGTACCTGTTGAAATAGAGACTTCTCTAACATAATCGTTTCTAATGAATGCAAATTCGTTATATGGTAAGTGTCCCGTAAAATCCCCATCAAGACCATCACCTATAATATAAAGGTTGTTACGTAAAGGATCGTATGTGGTGGTTCCGCTATATGTGTTTCTAAACACCATATTCATTTTACCATAAATTCTATATTTGGTACTTTCATTACGTTCCTTTCTATAAAGTTCTGCAATGTCTAAAACTATATTTTTATCACCCTCCCTTAATAAACTCTTATCCTCTTCAAAATTTATTCTTAAAGTTAAATCTTCAGATTCCGCCTTTTTATAACGTTTACTTGGTGCAACAATTTTCTTTTTTATCATAACGGACCGAAGTTTTTAATAAATTTATTCCAAGAACTTTTACCAGTTCTTAAACCGAAGTAAAAGTGGTAAGGTCCACCAAGTGGTACTTCATCTGGTATGTAATTATCGTCGTTACACTCACGAAATGGTGGTAAAATACTACCATCATAGTAATGACTATTTATCTCGTCTGTTGGATCCCCACCGGCATCGTTATATGGGTCTATTTCCATTAAACCGGGAAAGGTCCACCCTCCCTGATATTTGGTTGAGTATATGGTATTTCTCGACCAATCTTGGGATTCTGTATTGGTCGTCCCGACACCACCAAATCCGTCACCCTTTTTATCCCACCTATAATATGGGACATCCTGAGCTGTTTCGGTTAAATTACCTGATGAGTTTATACATATTCTAAGTAACGTACCATCTTTTTCAACAATTTCAGTATCCTCATCATCTTCAGAAAAACGAAAGTTTAAACTTAGTGGTCCAACACCATCAAAATACTCAGCGCCATTAACAGGGAAGTAGGGACTATCTGGGTCCTCATCGTCATACCCGTATATCCCAAGTTGGGAGTTGAAATTTAATAATTGAACAATATCTCCGTCCATTGACCCATTACCCCTTTTATCAAAAAGATCTTGTACTTTTAGTTTTCCCTTTTCTTTGACCTCTTTAGAGGATATAACCCACTCCATTAGGTCGTTTATGTCTTGGTATGATGTATTTCCAATACTCTTAGATACTGAACAGTTTACATCTAATTCAGGGTCTACACATATCTCCTTAATGAACATGTTTCTTGGTCCTAAATCCATAATTGTTGTTGGAAATAATATTTCGGGGTTAGTCTGACTATTTTCTTCATTTTTACCACCAATAAAATTAGTACCGTCATATGGTGTTGATCTATAATAATAGTGTACTCCAGTGTCGTCTACTTCCCGATGTATAACATCTTTACAATATTTTGCATTATTACCCCCTTTTCTTCTTCTAAATTGGAAGAAGTATAATGACCCATTTAACCAACTATTACTAAATGTGTATGATGTTATACCCCCACACATAAGTTTTCCGAGTAATTTTCTTCTTGAGTAGTTTAGAATCATTGCTCTATTTTTACCCCCAGCCGCAATTAAAGTATAGACACCGTCTCTAAATTCTGAATGTCCTGACGCAGTACCTGCAGGGATTCCTGTTTCTCTATCTGGTGCGTGTCCGTCCGCTATCCTACATCTTCTTGAGGTATATGGATCACCTGATTTACCAGCTTCCTTATACCATGCACTAATTGATGCCACGATATCAAATGATGGTGGGGTATAGTTACACGGATCTTCAGTGTCTATAAAGATGTCGGGATAAGCACTTCCTTGTGAACCAACCCCAACCCAATAATTGTAATCATTTGTCCCTCCAGCATTATTCAAAAATGCCCTTAATGACATGTCATTATCAGGATCGTAAATGGTATCATATTTAGAACAACCGGATTCCGCTAAATCATTAGAAGTAGTATTTACCTGTTTTTCACCATAGAAATAGACGGTGTGAATGGTAAATTGACCAACAGCGGATAATACAGTTCCCGGGTCTGAAGTGGGTAAGGTACCACTCATATCTGTGTTGTTGGCATCGTAGTAAGCAGTAAATATCTCGTACGAAAGACCATCATACCTTCCAGTAACTGAATCGTTTACCGGAGAATCAGATCCATATCCAATAAATAGATAATTATATACCGCCTGCGATGTAATTATGTAATCTCCCGTATTGGGGTCAGTATATCCAACTTCTGGTTCAACAATAAATTTTATAATATAGTTTTTATCAGGATGTCCACCTGTTATAGTTAAATCCAAATAATCGGGAGAACCAGTTGAAGTACCATCATTTGGGTCATATGGGTGGTTAGTAACTATATTACTGTTCACCGCGGTCAAACCCGAAGCATTAACAATCGACTCTAGAGTACTACTATCGGTACTACTTGGGAAATCTACTTCGTCCCCATCATCATTTATAAGAACTATCTCGTATGTATCTCCACCAGGGGTTCCGTCACTACCCGTTAGTGGATCTTTTGAACATTCATAACAATCAGGATAATTAATTAATTCTAAATTTCTAATTGTGGCAATTTGAATTTGTCGTGCGAATCTGGAAACTTTTCTTGCGGTTCCTTTGAAAGGTCTGTATTTAACGACAGGAATTTTAATGTTGTAAAGGATTTCAGAAACATCAAATATGAACTCAACAATGAAATCAAATGCAAATTGAGTAATAATTAAATAAAGTCTTTCCAAAAAATTTAAGATCGTTGTGATTAGGAACTTAAATTTGTGATTTCTAACCGCATCAGTAATTGGGAAGTACTCGTTATTATTCGAACAATCTTCTTCAATGGAGGGTTGTATTTCTTTTATACCGATAAAGGATTCATTTCTATCTTTTGCAAAAAACGGAAATACTCGTTCACCCCAAGATTTATTATGGTATTGGTTAATAAATGACGATACCGTATAAACCCTATTGTATCTAAAAGAGTAAAACATGTCATTTGCAAACCCATTATTATTAATACCCGTAATATCATCATGTGAATCGGAAGGGTAATCATCTAAATTATCTGAGAATGTGTACGCGTTGGGATGAATCTCACCACTTAATTGATGTTCTTTAACTTGTGGTACCAAATACTTACCCCTGTATTGTTTTTTCTGACCATTATCATTTTGTAACGAAAATCTAAATCTGTAAGTTCCTCTTGTAGGTATTCCCCTTTGGGTATCTTTAGTTTCCACTAATTCACCAAATTCATTTGTAATTCTGTATCCCATATTCATGGGTACTCTAAAAAAGAAATTACCTTCTTTATCTATTTGGGAATCCAACTGTATTGCCTCTAATATTGGTCTTTCGAAATTTGGTGTCCCATCATTATTTTCCTCATAATATCCAGAAAATCTAATTGCCTCGATATCACCTTCACCAGTTACGAGTGCACATTTTTCCCCCATTTGGTTATCAACATTACACCTAACTCTTACCGAATCCTTTCCTGAATCAGTGAAAGTCCCCCCCATCATGATTGAGTATGGTTCTATTCTAATACCTTGTTCGGATAAATCATAATCTGTTCTTGTAATTCCTATTTCACATAAATCCTCGTTACCCCAAAAAGGATAAACTTCTAAACTTTCCTCAAAAGTTAATGTCTGTGGTAAACTTCCAATGTCGGAACTACTTCTAAATGAGTAATTGTTTTCAAACTTTTCTTCAGAAACTCCCTCATAAATAAAATCATAAGGTACTAACGACTGACATCCCATGTCTGATAAATCTACATCTACATGTATTGTTTGTTTACCAACAGGAACTCCCCATATCATAAAATCACCAGCGTCGTTAGTCTTTACAGTGTACTTATAGTATTTTTCATAAACATATAGTACTTCCTCTCTTGTTAGAATGTCTTCTTGGTCGGGAAATGTACCTGTAGGTGTGTGTCCTGTGTGTTGTTTTCTTTTTGGGAAAAGATTGTACTTGTATCCGTCTGTATTTGTGTCTTGTGTTAATTTATATGGGTAAAGTGCAGATACTACAGGATCTTGTTCATCAACATCGTCCAAGGGTATAAAAATTGATACTCTTGCATTTGCGACACCAAATCCTTGGTTTGCGCTAATTCTACCACAAACAACTCCATAATCAGCACAAAGAGATGTGTATGCGTCTTTTTGACTAAATTTGAGTGAAAGTATCTCTAATAGGTCATAATCTTGTTTTAACTCTACAGTCAATTTTTGATTATTTCCTATTTCAGTACGTATTCTGTGTTTCTGCATCATATCATATAAATAGATTGGAACATAGTTTCCCTTAATTAATAATAATACAGAAAAAGAATTTTAAAATGTAGTGGAACCTAAAGATTTAACCCTAATTTTTATATCTTTATTAGGGAATCTAATTTGGAAGATTTGGTTACTCTTCATAAAAATTGTTGAATCTGACTGAGCAACTTGTTTTGTTTCCTCGTCACTATATCCTTGACTTACTTCCGCCGGTGAATATTCTCCACCTGTTTTTCCAAAAACTCTTAAGTCAACAACATTAACAATTCCAGATATATTTGATATTTCTTTCTGTAACTCACCTACAAACAGTGGGTCACCCATTTTTCTTTTCTCTATATTGAAGAATGATGTTGATTGACTAACCACTTCTTTAAGTACGTCTGTCTGATTAATATTCTTATCAATTAATAAATCGATTTCTAACCCTAAATCAAGGACTTCTCCACTTTGTATATCAATATAGTCATTAATCATTCTATAGTTCGTTAGATACCTTAATATGTTGTTTTTAAGTGTTGTTGAAACAGTATCATTTAAGTTACCCTCATCATCGTAGGAAAGAAGTTTTATTTTAACTTTATTGTCTTCTTCCATGACATTTACTTTTGCGGGTGCACCGTATGTAGAAGGCATGGTCTCTATCAAAACTTTATAATCATTAAGTGTTACCGCCCTATCCTGTGCTGCAAAGTTATATCCCACCATATTTCTTATTTCCTCAATTGTAGGTTGATCTGAACCACCCACCGCAGGGGTTACGTTGGTTGCATTTAAAGAACGTATAACTTGACTATTAACATTTCCTAATGGTCCTGTCACATTAAACTCTACATTTTCTACACTTGTTATCACATTAACACCGAGATTACTATTTTTACCTCCACCTATTCTATATTTGATAAACACAGTTGAGTTTTTCTTAGGTGTTGACCCTAATGATAAATTATTTAAATATGATGCCAGGTTAACCTTCAACTTACCTTCGTTAAACTTGTCTAAGTTATCAAGTGGATCAATATTACCGGATCCAAAAGTCACTGACATATATCCTTCAGGTGTATATTCTGAAATAAATTTGTTTGTTACTCTTTTGTATTCACCCGCAGTAAAATTATCCGTGTCTGATGTTTTGGTTTTATTTGGTAGGAATACCTTATCCTCCATTAAACTCTTAACTTCATACCACCTGTTTTTCTCATCTTGAAATTCAGAGGTTGACGGGTTAGACGTGAAGTTAGTTCCTTCCTTATGTATTATTGATGTTACTCCTAACACATTTTGTTCAGGTAAAAACAATTTTAAAAATGGTTTTTGATCTTGTGCCCCAATTACTCTTCTAAAAACTCTTGATACACCATTAACTATTGCATCTCTTTTGGTAATTGTATATGATACCAACTTATTATTACTGTCAAAGTTTGGTATCTTAAGTCTATTCGGTTCTCCCTTACTATTAAATGGACTTGAGAAATCTATATCCTCTATAGTTTCAAATGTTTGTCCTCCACCCGATACTTGTGCCCCTGCCTTGAGTACACCCAAATATCTCTCATCTTCTTTATCACCTCTTACAGGTACATTTACTGAGAAATCAGATAATGCGACTGATGGACGATTACCCGGTACATTAATACCATATGTTTTTGCAATGTGAAAAAGTGATCTCCTTTGTTGTGCGAAATCTAACATCGTTTCTTGCCAAACCCTATCAATGTGGTAGTGTAGGTTATCACCTATTGCGGCGTTAAGATCTAACATCACCGAATAAATCGATGCATCGTTAGTATTCTTTATTAAGTCAGGATAAAAATCGTTAGTTAAATTAACCAACTCTTCCCTTAATCCTGCAAAGTCTCTTTTAGCGTATGATATTTTTTTTGCCATCTTATATATTAATTATTATAAAATCTGATGACGAAAACGCACCATTATTAACCGTGTAATCAATTTTAACTTTTGCGGTGTATGGTTTAGTTGATTCGTCCGCAAGTCTAAATAATCTTTCATCATCTTCTTCATCCACCGTTGTTACGGGATCGGAATCATCTTCTGAAGAAATCACTTTAATTGAATTAATATCAAGATTCGGTAAGTATTTCTTACAACCCTCTCTAATTTCTTCCTCAATTAAATTAAATGTAACCATATCGTTTTGATCAAAGATGTATTCGTATATCCTCGTTCCAAAATCAGGTAAGTAATATCTACTACCCTTCTTTGTAAGAATAAGGTGAATAAGGTTTGCCCTGACCTCTTTTTCGGGACTTGTACTCATTTTTAAATAATCTCCTGTCAGACTTTCTCTAAAAGGAAAGTCAATTCCATATGTTACTGCCATACTAATAAATATATTCAATACTAAAATGATTGTAAATAAAAAACCCACCTTGGTGGTGGGTTTAAAAAAAACTGACAAAATGTGGTTAAACTTACGATCCGCAACCTTCACACTCGAACGGTGAGTCATCAGGACGTATTGTAGGTTGTGAAACCATTTGTAATTCTTTATTATCACTTATTAAGGAATTAGAGGTCGGCATGGTATTGGTTTCAACCACTTCTTTTTGTGGTTCCGACTCTACCTCAGGTGTTTTATTTTTAGTCGTACTTACACCTAAACCTTTAAGTGGGTCGACCGCAGATTTTGTTCTTAAATAATACATTCCTGTTTTTAAACCTAAGTTCCATCCATGTAAATGTGCCGCCAACAACTTCGCCTTCGTAGCATTACTTATAAAAAGGTTAAGTGATTGTGACTGATCAATAAAAACAGATCTTTTCGCCGCCATATTCAGTAATGTTTTTTGAGACATTTCCCAAACAGTCTTGTAAACTTCCTTAACGTCAACAGGAATTTCAGGAATATTCTGTACAGAACCATTCTCCATTATAAGTTTATTCTTGATTTCATCATTCCACAAATCATTTTCCATTAAACTCTGTACAAGATGTTTGTTGATAACAATAAATTCACCACCTAATGTTCTTCTTGAGTATAAGTTAGAAGTAAATGGTTCGAACGCCTCATTATTACCTAATATTTGTGCCGTAGATGCTGTCGGCATAGGTGCTAATAAAAGTGAATTTCTTACACCGTACTTAACCACCTCTTTTCTAAGTGATTTCCAATCCCATCTACCTGATAAATCTTTATCTTTTAATCCCCACATTTGATATTGGAAAATACCTTTTTCTATAGGTGATCCTGATATAGATTCATATGGTCCAACATCAGAAGAAATATCTTTAGATGAGGTCATTGCCGCAAAATATATGGTTTCAAATATGTCTGTTTGAAGTGTATCCGCAATTTCTGATTCAAAAGGTATTTTAAGTTTACAGAATACATCCGCCAAACCTTGTATACCTAACCCAATTGGTCTGTGTCTAAAATTAGATCTCTTAGTTTCTTCTGTAGGGTAGAAATTTAAGTTAATTACATTATTTAAATTCCTTACTACCTGATAAACATAGTCATATAGTAAACTGTGACTGAACTCACCATCTACAATATATTTTGGTAATGCTATAGATGCTAAGTTACAAACCGCCTGTTCTGTAGGTGAACTATATTCAATAATTTCAGTACATAGGTTAGATGACTTAATGGTCCCTAAATTCTTTTGATTTGATTTAGAGTTAGCGGCATCTTTATATAACATGTATGGTGTACCTGTTTCAATCTGTGCGGTTAATATCGCATCCATAAGTTTTCTTGCCTTCACCACTCTTCTACCTTTACCCTCTTGTTCGTATTTTTCATACAACTCAGTAAAGTTTTTAGATTCTGGTGAATCATATACATCCGATAAACCAGGTGCTTCGTCAGGTGAGAATAAAGTCCAATCCCCATCTTGTTTAACCCTTTCCATAAATAAATCAGGAGTCCACATTGCAAGAAATAAATCTCTCGCTCTCATCTCTTCTTTACCATGATTTTTTCTTAAGTCAATAAATTCGAAGACATCTGCATGCCATGGTTCAAGGTATATTGCAAATGACCCTTTTCTTTTACCCCCTTGATTTATCCATCTCGCAACTTCGTTGTAGGTTTTCATCATTGGTAGTAACCCGTCGGACTCACCACCTGTACCTTTTATGTATGAACCTTTCGCTCTTACATCGTGTACGTGTAAACCTATACCACCAGCCCATTTAGATATATTAGCAACATCCTTTACGGTATCAAATAACGAATTAATATCGTCACCTTTATTACCAATAAGGAAACAAGATGACATTTGTGGTCGTCTTGTACCTGCATTAAATAGGGTTGGTGTTGCGTGAGTATAAAAGTGTTGGGATAAATCATTATAAATCCTAATTCCTTCATCTATATCCCCATTACATATTCCCATTGCAACCCTCATATACATATATTGAGGTCGTTCAACGATCCTACCACTAATTTTTAACAGATATGATCTCTCTAAAGTCTTAAACCCAAAATAATCAAAATCAAAATCCCTTTCTTGGACAACCGCACCATCAATAGTACTTTTGTTTTTCATAACGAATTCATATAAATCGTCAGATATTAATGAGGATTCTTTACCTGTCCTTGGTTCGATAAAAGAATATAGTTCTTTTATTGCTTGTGAAAACTTTTTAGGTGTTGTTTTATGTAAATTAGTAACCGCTAGTCTACCCGCAAGTTTTGAATAATCGGGATGAGTGGTTGTCATAGATGCCGCAGTCTCCGCAGCCAAAGTATCTAACTCTGTTGTGGTTATCTCATCATATATTCCTTGTGTAACCTTTAAAGTAATATATGTGGGGTCTACGTAATCCAAGTTTAGATCAGAACACAATGCAGATATTCTCCTTGTGATCTTGTCATATTTCATTTGTTCTAAGGAACCATTTCTCTTTTTTACCTTCATCTTTCTTAGTTGTTAAAAATCCATATCTCCGAACGCAGAATCTATGTCCTCTTCGGTTTCGTTATTAACACCCGCTTTTTGGTATTCCGCCACTCTTTTCTCGAAAAAGTTAGTTTTCCCTTGTAATGCTATGTTTTGCATAAAGTCAAATGGATTCTCAGTATTAAATTCCTTTTTAATATTTAAAGAATCTAACAATCTATCAGTAACAAATTCTAAGTATTTTTCCATTAAATCCGCATTCATACCGATTAACCTAACAGGTAGTGCTTCAAGGATAAATTCTTTCTCTATTTCCAATGCTGAAAGAATAATTTCCTCAATTCTTCCTTTAGGTAATTTATTTTCAATATGGTTGTTATATAAGTGACATGCAAAATCACAGTGTAATCCCTCATCTCTTGAAATTAATTCGTTAGAAAATGTTAGACCCGGCATTAAACCACGTTTCTTTAACCAAAATATAGAACAGAATGATCCTGAGAAGAATATACCCTCCACCGCTGCGAATGCAATAAGTCTCTCCGCAAATGAATCAGATTCAATCCATTTAAGTGCCCATTCCGCTTTCTTTTGAATTGCGGGAATAGTTTCAATCGCATTAAACAATCTATCTTGTTCTACTGTGTCTTTAATTAATGAATCAATTAATAGTGAATAAGTCTCTGAGTGAATATTCTCCATTGCGATTTGAAAACCATAGAAGAATTTTGCTTCAGTATACTGTACATCATTAATAAAGTTCTCCGCGAGATTTTCATTGACAATACCATCAGACGCCGCAAAAAACGCCAATACGTGTTTTACGAAATGTCTTTCATCATCGTTTAATTTATTGGTCCAATCACTCACATCTTGTTGTAAGTCAATTTCTTCCGCAGTCCAAAAACTCGCCTCTTGTTGTTTATAGTATTTCCAAATATCGTTGTGTGTTATTGGGAATAGGACGAATCGTCCAGGATTTTCTTGTAAAATCTTTTCACTCATGTTTTTAATGTATTTAGTTAATTAATTATAGGTTGTGTGTTTGTTTGTAAATCTCTGCCGCACGGTTCATTCCTTGTTCTTGTTTCCTCATTTGATGACCCAATAAGGTTTCTTGTTCCGTGACATCGATTTCCATAAATTCATTATCGAATTTACAGTTGTTAAAGTTCACACCGTCTCTACCAACTCGCGACTTAATTAAACTCATATTAGCCGTCTTATTATCTTTTTGTTCTAAACTCTTTGCAATTGAAAGAATTATATGTGCTGTTTGTGCCTTTTTAATTGATCCCCCCATGTCATCAACGTTCACAATGTCCGCTGATATCGAACTTCTATTACCTTGTGATGCGGTCCACAGTGCCACATTAAGATCATAACACATTGCATCTAATTGTCTTATTACAGAACCCTCACCTTTCCATTCTTCATCATATCCTTTAGATCTATCCGCAATCATACAATCCACATAATCAATGACAACTAAATCCGCCTTGAATCCTTGTGATTGTAATTTTAATAATTTTCTTTTAACATCACTAACTGTGGTGTTATAATTTTCCATTCTGATAATTTTTAAACCACCAAAACTTTCTCTTTCTTGACACTCACGTGCTTTCGCAATTGTCGCTAACTTAGCCTCAGGACTTTCGACTTGTTGATCGGTACTAAACCCTGACCAACACGTAAAATGTTTCTGTTTAATTTGTGTTTTAGTGTCTTCGAAAAATATTTGTACAACTTTGTGTCCTGTATTTGCCGCGGTATTCGCGAACTTAGTAAGAATAGTTGATTTACCAACACCTGTGGGTGCCAGTATCATACCTAATTCTCCCGTTCCAATACCACCTTTTAAAAGATCATCTAAACCACTTATACCCGTAGGTATAGGAACTCTTGGATCGATGTCTAATGCATTGTCAAGATCATCAAAAATATCAGTGATATCATCATCTGACGCACCTACCTGTAGTGAAGTATTAACCATCTCTGAAATTTTATCGTATGACTCGAAATCACCCTTATCTATGATCTTTAATGCCTCACTCATGGTCTTTCTCAAATTCTGTTGTTTACAAAAATTAAGTGCGGTGTCCTTTACATACGTTTGACCGACAACAACTTCTTCCAACCCCTCTATTGATTGTAATGTCTCACTGTGTAACCTACCAGCCAATGGATTATTAGCCGTCTCAGTCATTATCTTTTGTTTAAGAGTCTCATATGTTGGGATAGTTTTATATATATCCTGTAACTCTTTTATATGTGTGATAATATACTTAAATGAATTATTGTCAAAGTATCTACTTTCAAGAACCTCCATAATTTGTTCACCATATTTGGCGTCTTCAATTATTGATTTAATTAATGCTTGTTGGAATTGGTTTCCTTGTTTTCCGAAGTTCATCTCACTCATAATACTTTAGTTTTGTTGTAAATTATAATTCATATATTTTGTTGTTATATCCTCTAAAGAGAAGGTTTCGCTTAGTCCACCTAATACTCTTCTTAAGATCGGTCGAATGTCCACAGAATATCTCACTTTAGGGTGATAGATATGTGCGGGGAATGCTCTTGAAATAAATACATCGTCATTCTGCTTAATCTCTACTCTGAAGTATTCATCCGGGTCTGGACCCTCGTTGTTCAAAGGGTCGAAAACGGGAAAATAATGTTGATCTTTATGTAGATAATCCAAAGTTTTTTGTTTCAAATTTTCTTCGATTTCTTCACAAATATTTTTTACATCATAGTGAAGATCCATAGATCTTTTAACTTTTGGGTTAAATCCTCTGACATTAAAGAACCTTTGACAGATAATATTATCGTTCAAGGTTAATAGAAATTCAAGTTTTGTCGTTTCGTTGTTACTCATTTGTTTTAATTTTTATAACTCTTTTATTTTTTTCCTTACGGGTTAAACGTAAGAAAGGGTTAAGGAATTTTATCCACGCATCATCTGATTTAGGTAAGACAGTGAATATCCCATCTTCCATCATCATCTTCATCGTGTTCTTATAGGATCTTCCTTCAGGATCCAATTTTTCATTTATAAGGTCTGTGATTGTTTCTCTCGCAATATCCGTGAGAAACGGTTGATCTAAACTTACAATACTTTCGTTAAGGTTAAAGAACTCTTCCCCGTAAATACCGTATTTTGTAACACCCGTTAAAAGATTTTTAATGGTTTTGTTATCTTTGTCTTTCTCAAATAATTCGTTTGAACGTTCAACAATTTCATTTAAAGTGACAGGTCTTGTTTTTAACTCAGGAAAAAGTTTTAAAATTTTCTTAGTACCTAAATTATAGATTCCTGTGATATTGTCTGATCGATCACCACACACCATCTTAACGATTTTAACGTTCTGTATGTGTAGTTCTTGATGTTCGTATTGTATTATATCATTTTGACCGTAAAGTTTCCTGTGTGATGGGTTATATATCTTTGTTGTGTCAGATACTAATTGAGCTAAGTCCCCATCAGAAGAGTAAACAATTATATTCTCGGAACTTTTTTGTGTGTATTCGGCAATACCGTCGTCCGCCTCACAGAATTCAAACTCACCTTGTCTAACATATAGTTCCTCGAGGTACTGTTGAATTCTTCTTCTTTGTCTTGTGTAAGACTCTTTTTCTTTGTCGGTTCTAATTCGTTGTCTTCTGTTTTCTTTGTAACGAGAATACATCCTTTTACGAGTGGCGGCACCATCTTCTCCGTCCCAAAAAACAACAATTTTGTCTAACTTATAAAGTTCAAATGATTTTCTTAAAGTATTAATGAAATGATATATACCACCAATGTGATCACCCTTATAGAAGTAATTTTTTACTCCATAAAATCCGATTGTAAGTAAGTTATCTCCGTCTACTAATAATACTGACATTTTTACCTTTTATAGGTTCAACAATTCTATACCTCCTCTTTGATATCGAAGTCACCCTC
>Ga0208793_1000081_pt1 | contig 60188 bp, 62 predicted proteins | sample 17_taG_FD_184092 | JGI IMG/M metagenome (GOLD analysis project Ga0208793, IMG submission 184092) | Marine viral communities from the Subarctic Pacific Ocean - 17_ETSP_OMZ_AT15314 metaG (SPAdes) (version 2) | ecosystem: Environmental > Aquatic > Marine > Oceanic | place: Pacific Ocean | collected... | reverse complement strand
AGCCAGAACCCGAACCTGAACCTCAGCCACAACCTGAGCCAGAACCCGAACCTGAACCTCAGCCACAACCTGAGCCAGAACCCGAACCTGAACCTCAGCCACAACCTGAGCCAGAACCCGAACCTGAACCTCAGCCACAACCTGAGCCAGAACCCGAACCTGAGCCAGAACCCGAACCTGAACCAGAACCAGAACCAGAACCTGAACCAGAACCTGAACCTGAGCCAGAACCTGAACCAGAACCTGAGCCTGAACCTGAGCCTGAACCAGAGCCTGAGCCAGAACCTGAGCCTGAGCCAGAACCTGAACCTGAACCAGAACCCGAGCCAGAACCTGAGCCTGAACCAGAGCCTGAGCCAGAACCTGAACCTGAGCCAGAACCTGAGCCTGAGCCTGAACCTGAGCCTGAGCCTGAGCCAGAACCAGAACCAGAGCCAGAGCCGGATGAAGATGATGAGGAAGAGTCTGAGCCAGAACCAGAACCAGAGCCAGAACCTGAACCTGAACCTGATGAGGACGACGAAGAGGAAGAACCTCCGCCTGAGCCAGAACCAGAACCAGAGCCAGAGCCGGATGAAGATGATGAGGAAGAGGAAGAGCCTCCGCCCGAACCCGAGCCAGAGCCAGAACCTGAGCCTGAGCCTGAGCCGGATGAGGACGACGAAGAGGAAGAGGTGCCTGAACCTCCGCCTGAGCCAGAACCTGAGCCAGCACCACCTACTAGGGAAGAGCTTTTTGAAGAGCTAAATCCTGAGTGGGAAGTAGTCGCGTTCCGTATGCTGGGTGGGTATCTACCAATATGGCAGGTGCGTAACATTGAAACGGGCGAAATTGTCGATGCCTATGAAGCAGATATTGAATCTGAAGATCCCTTCAGAGAAGAGCCTGCACCAGAACCTCCGGTAGAACCTGAACCAGAACCTCCGGTAGAACCTGAACCAGAACCTCCGGTAGAACCTGAACCAGAACCTCCGGTAGAACCTGAACCAGAACCTCCGGTAGAACCTGAACCAGAACCTCCGGTTGATCCAGTAGACGATACAGATCCAGTAGACGATACAGATCCAGTAGACGATACAGATCCAGTAGACGATACAGATCCAGTAGACGATACAGATCCAGTAGACGATACAGATCCAGTAGACGATACAGATCCTGTAGATGACACAGATCCTGTAGATGACACAGATCCTGTAGATGACACAGATCCTGTAGATGACACAGATCCTGTAGATGACACAGATCCAGTAGACGATACAGATCCAGTAGACGATACAGATCCAGTAGACGATACAGATCCAGTAGATGACACAGATCCTGTAGATGACACAGATCCTGTAGACGATGCGGATGACGGTGCTGGAGATGGTACTGGAGATGGTACTGGAGACGGCGACGACACTGGCGATGGTACTGGCGATGGTACTGGCGATGATGTTGGTGACGACGGAGATGGAACCGGTGTTGGCGATGGAGGTGCTGGAGATGGAGATGGTACTGATGGTGATGGCGTTGGTGATACTGGCGGTGACGGTTCTGGTGGCGACGGGGATGATGGTGATGGGACTGGCACTGGAGACGGCGACGGAGATGGCGACGGTGACGGTGACGGAGATGGAGATGGAGATGGTGACGGAGATGGAGATGGAGATGGCAGAGGCTTCGGATTTGGCCCTCAAATAGGGTTACAACGAGTAGATATAAAGCCTACTGGCAACCTTGCCGATATCGATTACCTGTACGATTTTGCAAGTATCTTTGCAAACCCTGAGCAGGAAGCACAGTTCTTGTCTCCTTTTGGTGAAAGGCAGTTCGAGGAAGGTGGTCTTATAGACTTAGATACTGACCTAATTGATGAGACAATTAATATCCTGTCAGATATTGCTCAAGGGTACGCAGAAGGTGGACAAGTTGAGGATACAACTGATAAGTTGTTACGACTAATTGGAGATGATTAATGGGCCTTTTTTCCGACTTTTTTGACAGTATGTTTGGGGATGACGATGACATCATCGATATGGACGACATCCTCGACATGGCAGGCGGTGACCGAGGGTTTCTTGGTAATCTTTTAGATTACTTCACCGACACTGATAGTGGTCGTGGGATAGCTTCATTGCTAGGTAGCTATGCACTCAATCAATCCGGCCTCATGGATCCAAAAATACCGCAGACTGGTTACGCAGGAGGTATCCCCGAATACCAAGCGATGCGTAGGCAAGTGCCCGTTGCTACCGGTATAGAACAAATTAACCAGACAGTTAGGCCAATGGGTACACCGGCAGGAGACGTAGGAAGTACAGGACGTGTATTGCCGTTAATGTATGATCCTAATCGTCGCCCCGGAAGTGGTGGACGTCGTTACTTTACTGATATCGAGTACGCGTCTACTGGGAGAGATATGGGAGAAGATAAGGCCATAGATAGTACAGGTATAGCCGCCGCTCGAACGCGCCAAGATCAACAGTCTTCTGACTTGTTGCGTCGTAATCTAAGTAATCTTGCTAGAGAAGAGCGTGCAAAACGTAGCGGTGCTTTACCGTTGATGGCTGGACCAATGCCTACGAACAACTACACACCCCCGCAACCAGAGCCAGAACCAGAACCAACAGATGATCCAGTAGGTCAACTTCCGCCCGGTCAGGATGGTTCATACGCACGTGGCGGCATTACTGCACTCAAAAAAGGCACGTATTTAAACGGCAATACCGATGGCATGGCAGACAAGGTACCTGCTACTATTGATGGCAAGCAACCTGCGGCACTTAGTGACGGCGAGTTTGTTATCCCTGCGGATGTTGTCAGTCACTTAGGAAACGGCAACTCCGATGCAGGAGCGAAAGTCCTAGAACAGATGATGGCGCGTGTACGCAAAGAGCGTACAGGTAACAAAGAACAGGGCAAAGAAATAGCCGCCCGTAACATGCTCCCCGCGTGAGGTGACACATGGCTGAAGGCGATATCAATATTGACGACCCTATGGTAGGGCAAATGACAGGTAGTTCTGATGCTTTAGCGCAGTACGCCGGTCCTTACGTCACCGACATGCTTGGTCGCGGTGCGGCACTGGCAGATCAACCTTATTATGCCTACGAAGGACCACTTACAGCAGGTGAGTCTGGGCTACAACAACAAGCCTTTCAAGGACTTGCTGGCCTAGCGGCTCCCGACACGATGGGTGCGTTCACGCCCGGTTCGTTTACGGACCAAGGCACCATGGACCAGTACATTAACCCCTATATTCAGGGCGTACTTAACCCACAATTAGACGAACTACGCCGACAAACTGATATTTCACGTCAAGCGCAGGCGGGTAAACTTACTCGTGCGGGTGCATTTGGAGGTTCTAGGCAACAGTTGGCTGATACTGAGTTAACACGCGCTATGCTCGATAAAATGACCGGGGCTACAGGTAAAGCCTATGCTGACGCATTCGAGCGCGGGCGAGATCAGTTTAATATCGAACAGCGGGCAGGTCAGCAAGCACAAGAGTACGCAAATCGATACGGTCTTGAGGCGCTTGCCGCACAACAGCGTGGTGGAGATATTCAACGTGCCATCGAACAAGAAGGCGTTATGGCTGATCGCTTGCAGTTTGAAGAAGAGCGAGACTTCCCATACAAGCAGGTGCAGTACATGCAGTCGCTTCTTCAGGGTTTGCCGCTCGAAGCTCAACAAATTTCCTATGCTCAACCTAGCACTGCGAGTAATCTCATGGGTGGTGCAGGCGGCATATTAGAGTTTTTAGAATTGTTAGGTTTTGGCGGCGAAGAAAAGAAAGAGGGCGAATAAGTGTCTATCGATAGAGAAATTAACTCGCGCGTTAATGCCTACAGCAGTAATCCTCAAGCGTTACAAAAAAAGTATTCAATGTCGAAAGACCTTGTAGACCTGCTTGCTCTACAAAAAATTAAAAAGGGTATGGATGAAGAGCGCAGAAACATTGCGATGGCTATGCAGACTAACCCTGCCACGATCAAGCAACAGCGTGAGCAAGAGGTATTTGGTCGTACAGCACAGGATGTAGCTCAACAGCTTGGTGGTGTACTCCAAACAGCAAAGAATCGACAGCAGATGGCGCAACGTCGCCCTGCACCGCAAGGTCTAGGCGCTTTGATGCCTCAACAAGGACAACGTCCTCAACAGCCTCAACGTATGCAGGCAGGTGGTATTGTTGCTTTCCAAGAAGGTAATTTAGTCAAACCTCCAAGAACACAAGAAGAACAGATTCAATACCTTATAGATCAAAATCTTACTGATGAACAAATCAGAGAAGAAGTAAAAAAACTTGGGCTACTTCCGCAAGCCGCTGATCAAATTATTCAACAAGTTCGTAGTAAAAGGCTAGCAACAGCACCTGCCGGACCAATGGAAGAGGTCGTTGTTACGGGACAGCGAGAACGAGCACAACCTGTACAGGCGATAGATAAACCTAGTTCTAAAGAAGCAGAGCCTGTAAGCCCCGGTGCCAAAATAGATGTAACTGATTACTCTCAATTATTAGGACCGACAGAAACGCGCCGCCCCAAAGAAGATAAGACTACTGCTAAAAAAGTCGCACCTAAGTTTACAGAAGTAGATGGAGTTAGACGCCAATTAAACCCTGATGGCAGTCTTGTAGTTTTACCTGCGGCAGAAACAGCGCCCAGTATGCTTGAATACATGCGGCAAGGTTCATTAGATAAGATCAGAGAAAAATACCTTGCAGGTACTCCGTTGTCTCAAAATGAGATGAGCATGTACGACGAGTATGGCCCCGGAATGACGTCACTAGAAGGGCAATTTGGCTCTGGTAAGTCGCCTCAAGGCATTACGGCAGTTACGAAAGGAACTACTGGTACGTCTCAAGTACAGCCACCTCGTGCCGAAGGCATCGCGGCAGTAGCAGATCAACCTAAACCCGAACCGAAAGATGTGCCAAGTGATACACCGCTTATATTTAGAGGCCAACAGAATGTACCAGCAGGTACAGGCGGTGCGCCAAGCGGAGGTGATACGGCACCCGCTAAACCACAAGGATTTGACCTCGAAACTGCTCTTAAGGAAGTAGATCCGGTCGAGTACACACCTGTAGATAGAACCGGTACAGACGTTGTAGGTATAGAGCGCCTAAAACGTTTTGGTATGGATCCAGAATCGCTGAAGTCGCCTGAAGAAGTGGGTAAAAAAGCCTATGATACGGCGTATGAACAGTTGGGTATCAAAGCTAAAGACGCAGAACGACGAGCAGGTTTGAAGGCGCTTGAGGATATTGATAGAGCTCAGACTGATCCTGATAAGTTCCGACGTGATCGTTTGAAAGCGTTCTTACTGGGTGCCGCAGGTCGTGGTAGTTCTACATTAGCTGGCGCTGGCGCGGCTTCTATGAACTTAGGACGTGCTCAAGAACGTGGTGTTCGTGCACGGCAGATCAAACGCAACGAGATGGTTGCAGAAATACAGAACGCCAACACTACACTTATTCAATCGGCTCAGGCTAGAGGTGATACAGCGACAACACGCCAAGCCAACATCATCAACAACGCAATGCAGACGTTATCGCAATACGATGAAGCAGAACTCGCCGCTCGTAGAACCGATGCTACTAACAAGATGTCGGTTAATATCGCTAATTACGAGCGAAAAATATCAGAAATTGAACTCCTTGCAGAGCAAGCACAAAACAGAATACAGGCACGTATTGATCGTGGTGACGTGTTAAGGGATGTACAAAACGACGCACGTGACGACCTAGAAGCGGTGTCAGAGCAATTTAACACCCTGCAAGCCGAAGCGATACAAGCTGATCCGGGAGTTGGAAGGATAGATAAAGAAATAGCTCAAGAATTAAAAAGATCTAACCCCGACCAAGACAGATTGAAAAGTTTACGTGAGCGTCGTGTGGTAGAGATTGAGCGTGTTAGACAGGAATTTATCATAGCGCATCCTAGAATGTACGACCTACGCCAGAGTTTAACAAATACAATCAACCAGTTAGGTTCTCAAATACAATCTACGTTAGGTGTAAGTTCAGGTACAAGCGGACAACAAGTAAATGACGCGGTGCAAAGACAACTACGAAAAGGAACGCCCGAATACTTACAACCTTATAACCCATAACGAGCACGCATTATGGCAACTATAGAACAACTACAACGTGCGTATGAAATTGCTCGGCGTGACGGTGACACTGAAGATATTCAGATACTTGAAACGGCGCTCAGGCAAGCAGGTGGAACACAACGATCTGAGAAAACAAGTTCTGAAGATGTACGACGTAGGTATTTAGAATCCCTAAAAGGTGCCTCTAACTTTAGGTATAGCAAACCCGGCCTCCTAGAAAACATTGGGGCTGGCCTTGGTGCAGGTGCTGTAGGTACAGGTGAACTAGCCGCACTCGGTGCCGCTTCTCTTCTTGAGGAAGAGGAAGAACTCGCCGCACGTAAGAGAATTCAAGACTTCGCAAGTGGCGTTCGACCTGAAGGGGGTGACCCCGATTCTATCTCGTATAAGCTAGCGTCTGGCCTTGGCTCGATTGCTGGTATTGCCGCCCCTGCACTACTTGCCGCCGCCGCACCGGTTTCGGCTCCAGTTGCTGGTGCACTCGGTCTTGGTGGTGCCGCCGCGTTAGGTATCGGTGCTGGTGCTGGTGAAGCGAGTGAACGTGCTCGTGCCGCTGGTGCCACTGAAGAAGAACGTGGTACAGCTACTCTACGCGGTGCCGCCATAGGATCTTTAGAAGTAGTTCCTCTTACTCGAATATTCAGACGCCTACCTAAAATTGGTGAGTTATTCGCCAAAGGCGGAGAAGAAGTTAAGGAAAACGTAAGTACCATACGTAGGCTTTTTCAAGAGCCAAAAACAGCTTTGGGTAGGACCGGAAGGACAGGAGTCGGAGAAGGTATACAAGAAGCCGCCGCAGGTATTCTTCAGAACCTTAACGAGCGTGGTTATAACGTTGAGCGCGAGCTTATAGACGCAGGTGTCCTTGAAGAGGGTGCAATCGGCGCAGGATCAGGTGCAATCCTGCAAGGTATTGTTGAGTTGTTTACACGAGGTAAATCTCGTGGTGCACCGGCAACTGAAGAATCACCTGCAACCGAAGAAGAAATTGTAGAAGAACAGCAGTTATTAGGCTTGCCCGCACCCGCTCGCCCTGACGAATTAGTGCAAGTGCGTATGCCTGATGGCAGTGTGCAGGAAGTTCCGGCGCAGATAGTAGAAGAAGCTAGGCGTAAAGAACGTGAAGCACGTGAAGCCGCTGTACAGCAAGAACAACAAAAAAGACAAGAAGCTATTTTAGATAGGGAGCGTAGAGGCTCTGCTCGGGTACCTACTGAGTTACTCGACGAAAGACTAACCGCTGATATGTCGCCAGAAGAACGCGCAAGGGTACGAGCGCAAGACGAACAGATCGACGCGTTTACCGCTGAACGACAAACTGAACAAGCAAAAGTAGATCGTAAAGAGCGCCAAGATAGAAGAGCGGCAAGAAGACTAGGTTTACGTGACGACCAAATAGAAGAGCAACCTGTACTGCCCGGTTTTGAGCAAGATACTGAAGTACAGCGTGACATGTTTGGGCGTCGTAGAGTGAAAGGTACGACTGAAGTACGTATGCCCGATGGTAGCGTGCAAGAAGTTTCTTCTGAAGTGCCTACAATCAAGCGTCAGAAAGTAACGCCTGAATCAGAGCGGCTTATGCCTAAGCCAACACCTGCTCCAGAACAACAAGAGATGCGGCTTGAAGAACCCCGAGCCGAACGGAAGCAGATAGAACAACCTTTAATAGGACCGCGTGGTGGTATTCCGCGCCGTACTCGTGAGCCTTTCAAAGAACCTGCACTTAAGACACAAGAACCTGCACCGCAAGCGGACGTACTTACAAAAGAACGGTTAGATACGCTGGGTATAGCTCCGAGTATGCAGTCTGTCTTGGTTGATAAAGATGTTAACAAGCCTGAAACACAACGACGGTTACGTAATTTAACTAAGAGTAAAAAGGTTAGTGAACAAGCCCGTGCAAATGTGGCACGATTATTAGATGGAACATCCGAAAAACAAACCGATTTATTTGCGAAGACCGGCCCTAGAGTACCTAAGACAGGAGTTCCAGATGCAGGAGTTGCAGAACCTCAGCAAGTTCCAAGTGGAGCTAGCATTCCAACTGCTGTACCAGATGTGGGGGCAGAGCGAGCAGTACCTCCTGCACAGCCAGATACCACCGGCGCTATCGCACCTGAAGGAACAGGAGTGGCAGACACTGGAAGAGGCGTTGGAGAGCCTGTACGAGGAGCGGTTGCTGAACAACCTACACTAGAAACTCCTACGGGTACTAAACCGGGGGAGAAAGCTACCACAGGTAAACAAGTTACTCAGAAAGCTAAGACTACTGCGGCCCCGGCAGAACAGAAAAAGAAAGTAAAGGCTAAATCAACGCCTAAGAAAGAAGCGCCTAAAAGAGCTAAGTTGGGTGATGATCCCGAGGTTCGTGCACGTCTCGAATCATTGAAAAAAGATCTCAAAGACGAATCTACGTTCAAACGGTATTCGTCGTCGAACACCAACACAATTTCAGATGATGCAGATCCTGTAACTGATAACGACAACAAGATAGTCGCCAATAAACTAAAAGTAGGCACTAAAAACAATGTAGAAGACAAGGCGATTGAGGCTTACTTGGGACGACGTGAACGTATCATTGACGGACTAGACGCCGCTATTTACGACTTGGTTGTTGATACTTCAATAGACAAAGAGCAGACAGGTCGATCCGAAGCAGACAAAAAGTTTTTTGCGAACACAGGTGCTACGATCGATGCGAAAAGTCCTGATGGAAGATCTCCCGCAGGTCGTGTCGTTGCATGGGCAGAAAAAAATCTAAGTAAAAACACACAACTGTGGATGAAAAAACGTCGTGCACAGCTTGAGATGCAGGATATCCGACTTACTGCAAAGCGTGCTGGCGAAGATATAGTTGTCAAACAACGTGAAGCAGACGAAGCGAAAAAACTTGCTAGTACGCAGAGAGCGCGTGCAAAAGCAGAACTAGAAACATACGCGCAAGATGATCCGTTTATGACTCCCGCCGAGCGTAGACGTGCCAAGCGCCTTATGGCCGCTATCGATGAGTTTAACGAGGACATGCCCTACGAACTTCGTACAAGAGACGTTGTATTGGGTATGGAAATTCACCCCGCCGCCGTTGCCGCATTGAACGATGGAGACATTGCAGGAGCACTGCGAATTGTAGCGGCTTCGCCCGATAAAGATGTTGCACGTTTTGCCCGTGCCTTTGCCGAAAACATTGGCGATACGAAAGTCGAGCTATTCTCATCTACTGCCAAGGACAGCCTTGCGGGTTCGTTTGACCCTAAGACCAACACGATTCGCTTGAACACAGCTAACGGAATTAGACAACACACGTTACTGCACGAGGTCGGCCACGCATTGACTTCGGCAACGTTAGCTAAACCTTCGCACCCACTAACCAAACAACTTAACACGCTTTACAACGACGTTAAGGACATGCTTGGTACAGCGTATGGCACCAAGAACCTCGACGAGTTTGTGGCAGAAGCGCAGTCTAATCGGCAATTCCGTGCAGAACTTGCGAGTATCAATCCTGACGGATCAAACATTAACGCGTTACAACGGTTCTTAAACAGCGTGGGTAACTTCCTACGACGTTTGATTGGTCGAGATGCAAAGAGCGTAGACTCCGCTATGACTAAGGTTGACGCGCTAATTAACGAGATCATTGCTCCTGCACCTGAGTTCCGAGATGCAAACATACTTGCTATGGAAAGCACTCATGACGGTGTGCAGGATGACATGCGTGTACTAGGGCGCATACAAAAAACTGTTGGGAAACCACTCACCAAAGAAGGTCGTGAAGAGTTTGGGCAGTCGTTTGTAGATACAGTAGCTGGTTTAGGTAAAGAGTACGGAAGCATCCCTCTAAAGTTTTTAGATATGAGCGGGTTTGTAGATGCGGCAAGAGCCACTAACGCAAAGCTAGGTGCAGTAGCACAAAAAACACTTGTTGCGATGGAGGAGATGCGAGGGTCTACAGCACGAAGGATTGATTCTACACGTGAGGCAATCAAGCCTATAGAACGATGGTTTGACAACGCAACTCCTGAAGCTACGAAACTATTTAATGACATCATCTATAGTCGTGAGTACGGCGCTACCATCTTCCAAGTAGACCCGACATTGACCCGTGCAGAGGCAGAGAAGAAGTACAAAGGTGAGCCTGATGATGATGGAAACAACTTGTGGGAAATTTGGCAAGAAAACCAAAAACGCTGGAAAGAGTTAGGTCAACTAGATCCTAAAGGACATAAAGTCTACAAAGACATGCAGGCGTTTTATCGTAAGCAGTTCAGCGAATTAAAAGAAGTTATATTTAGTCGTATTGAGACTATGGCTGATGGCGATACAGAAACCATTGCTAAATTAAAGACCGAGTTCGAAAAGAAACTATTCGATAAAAAGGGGATGGATGTTTACTTCCCACTGATTCGTGAAGGTAAATACAAGATAGGTTTCCGTTACAAGCCGGGCAAGACGCCTAAAGGACAGGACAATTTTGTATTTGAGATGCACCAAAACCGAAGCGACTGGTTGGCACAACTTCGTGAGATAGAAAGTAACCCCGACATGGAGTTGGTGCGTTCTTCTGATAACGAGTCATTTGTTAACTACGCCAAAGAAGCGCCTTCAACGTCGTTCGTCAATCAAACTTTAAAGATGATGGCGGGTAAAAACGTAAACGAAGACGTACAAGAAGCCTTCTTACGAATGGTGGTTAGCACTCTACCAGAGTCGTCATTAGCACGTTCACTACAATCACGTAAGAATACGGCAGGGCACGAAAGCGATGCCCTCTACGCCATCAAAACCAAGGGATTTGACTTAGGTAATCAGGTAGAAAAACTTAAATTCTCAGGCATTATGCAGAATGTCCTGTCTGATCTAGACAAAGTAGGTAGGACAGAGCTTGAAAAATTTGACCCGAGAGAAGAATGGAAACTTACTCAGTCAATTGACGACTTGCAAGGGCGAATTAAGTTCGCCATGTCAGGTGCTAAATATAAAGAAATCGAAGGGTTCGTGCGTGTTGCTAACCAGCTAGCATTTGTTGGCACTATTGGTTTTAACACAGCTTCGGCCATTGTGCAGACCGCGCAGATTCCTATGGTTGTCATGCCAATGATGATGGCTAAGTATGGCGTAAGGCCTACGTTACAGGCTATGTACCGTGCCATGCGTATTGTTATGAGTGCCCGTAATCACCGCCCCGAAACAATGGACTTTTCTAAGTTATCAGGGAAGTATTTTGCTGAGAAAGCCACTGATTTGGCGGATAAGTTTTCTCCCGCATACGGCATAGACGCGTACTACAAACGTGTAGGCGATGATTTTGTTGTGCGAGAAGACTTAGATCTAACACCAGACCACATAAAAGAATTAAAGGAGTTCGCGCCGCTAGTAAAGCGTGCGTCAGAACGTGGGCATTTAAATAGATCTTTTATTGCAGATGCAATCGGCTTGCTAGAAGGTGCTCGTGCTCAACGTAACGACACGATGGGAGCAAAATTGTTGTCTGGCTTAGATACGGGTACCGCTATATCCGCCATGATGTTTAACCAAGCTGAACGATTCAACAGACAAGTTTCTATGTTGATGAGTTATGACTTAGCTAAACAAGAGGCGGCAAAAACAGGTAAACGTGTTGATGCCGATACACTTATAGAAAACGCTTTCAGAGAAACGCACCAGCTTAATGGTGGATCTACACTAGAAACAGCGCCCCCTGTAGTGAGAGCAAACATAGGGCGCGTTGCTGGCATGTATAAAACGTACGGTATGCGTATGTACACTACGATGTTTAACGTAGGTGCTACTGCATTCGGGGTATACAACAACATACTAAAAGAACAAGGCGTACCTGATGCAGAAATAAAGCAACGTATAAAAATTGCGCGTAACCAAGCCTTTGGGTTACTTGGCTCTTCAGTATTTTTCTCGGGTATTCATGGTGTACCTTTGTACGGAGCAATCCAGTTGGCGCACGATTTATTCGCGTCTGATGAAGACGACGACTTCAACACAAAAGTACGTAACTATGTAGGTGAAGGTTGGTACAAAGGTGCGGTTAATGAGGCACTTAGTGAAGCTGGAGTAGGTATAGATGTTGCTTCTCGTATTCGCCTAACAGGTCTGCTACTACAGACTAATCGATACAATAATGATCCATCGTTAGAAGAAACGTTCATGTACTACGCAGGTGGTCCCGCATGGAGCGTATTTAAACGAGTGATGCGAGGAAAAGACGATATCCTTGAAGGTGAATTCCAACGCGGGTTGGAGAGTATACTACCAGTGGGCATTTCTAATGCGTACAAAGTGTTAGATCGCTACCAAGAAGATGGAGGTGTCTACTCTCGACGTGGTGATGCTATCTACGATGATATTACTGGCGGTGAGATGGTAGGGCAGTTCTTTGGATTTGCACCGTCAGAGTACACGCGGATTCAAGAAGATAACCAGCGCATTAAACGAATCGATAACGCGCTGTCTCGTAAAATGTCTAAGCTACGTAAGCAGTATTATCTAGCGCACCGGCAGGGTGACTTTTCTACCTTAATAGATATCAAGCAAAAGATAAGGGAGCACAACCGCAACCATCCTAGCTTTAAGATAACGCCAGATTCAATTAAACGCTCTATGCGGCAACACATGAAAACATCTTCGCAAATGCACAACGGTGTGGCTTTATCTCCCAACATGCGTGATGTAATGAGCGCTCAACTCGAAGCAGAGCGTAATGGTTTTATTGGGTTGCCAGATTAAAAAACCCCCTTCGGGGGACCAAAGGGGGTAAAGCCACATACTTTTCGAAGCCGTCAAGTAGGGCGAGGAGAACGACAGAAGCGTAAGGGGTACACAAACACTAACTGTCGTAAACACGCTATCACATTTTACGCCAAAATCGTACCCCTAGACACCCTCCTTCGATGCGTAAACGACTCTCTACTTCCCACCCTTTTTCGGTGCAGATCTTCATAACTTCTTGAGTAGCCGCTTCTGTGTTGATAGAAGGCACAAATATTGACGTGCCAATGTGCATGTTGTCCCAGTTGATTGTTATACGCACCCCGTCAGGTGCGATCTCATATGTCCTCAAGATTTTCATCGTCAGGTTCCATGTCAAACTTCATGGCAATCACATCTGATGCGGGGAGCTGAAGGTTTGTGCCCTTTGTCAGGCGTACCTTCTTACGCTTACCGTTGCACTTAGTCATGATCTCACTGACTAGGTGGGCGTAGTTAATCTGCAACTCACCACACCACTCCTTCAACGGTTTCGGCTTAACATAAAACATCTTAGTGTCTGTTTCGTACCGAGCAATGAGACGTCCACGTGCCACCTGTTCAGGTATTACATGCTGGTCTAACCCGTTATCGTGTGTACCTCTGTTATCTGCCGTGCTCTTTATCTGCAAGATGTAGCTAATGTTCTCGCTGAAGAAGTCATCCAGCACGTCATACACACTGCCACCCATCTCTGTCATGTTGCGCTTGTTCTGCGTAACGAGATCAGTCACTGCCCAGTTAAAGACTTTCTGCACGTCAAAGTCATGTAGCCCAGCCTTCTTAGCTATGAGTAAGCCGGATATGGTGGCGGCTATAGTTGCTGACCAGAAGCGGTTCTCCGAGGTCAACTCAGCTAACTTATCTACGCGCTTCTGGACGTCCAGCACGAGCTGTCTACAGGCGTCTACGTTTCGCATTATGTACTGCACGTATATGATACCCGCGTGCCCGTAGTTATTTAACAGGCCGTTCTCGAAGGCGTCAGTAACTTCTTTATCCTGCACCGAGTCGAACATACGCTCTACACGACACTCCAGTACCCGCTGGGCCTCTGCTTTCGGCATAGCTTTCGCCATGCTGATACGCTCCACAACGCTGGTGTTGGCGGTGTACATCATCAAGAGACTCCACCTGTCGCCACGATACCGCTCGACGTTCGAGCTTTGTGACATGCGGCCACGCTGTTGCCCACTAGTGCCTTGGTAAACAAGTTCTGACATCTGCTTCGGAGACATGTTGGTGATCTCGTCGATGCCGGTAGGTAGGCTGTGCATTAACTCTGCACGGTTCATCTTGAAGTTATAGGTATCGTCCTTCTGCAACACGAGCTGTTCGGGGTCACCCCAGATACCGGACGCGGCTAACAACAAGGCCGTCTTACCTACACCTGAGTCTTTGTTATAGAACGAGACTGTGCCGCAGTTGGTGTTCATAAACTCCATCAATGGACTGCCGAATCCCATACCGATAGCGAATTGTTGCAGTACAAACCTCTCGTTGTTCCACAGTTCTAGGTTGTCACGCCACTCCTGATAACTTCCTTTAGCTTCAAACGCTGGGAACAGCCCGACTGTCTGGTTAGAGGGCGGGTTGAACTCAACGCTAGTGGCAGTAACTTTCTGGTTACCCAAGATAAACGCGTCCATCTCATCGTTTGCCCAGCCAAACTGACGGTGCGCTTGATCTGCTGTACTGGTGGCTTGTAACTCATCCACCCAATGCAATGTGTAGGTCATTAACTCATCCATCTTTTTTACGGTGACGCCCCTAGAAGATAGCGCCTTACGGAACTCTTCTGTAGATGTGACGGCACTCATAGGTAGTGTGAACTCACGCACCCCATCCATCGGTAGATGTAGACGCATCACTATGGCTTCGCCTACTTCAGGATCGTGCACCCGCTTCACGACATACAGATCGTTGTGGTACAGCCGCTTCTCTTCTGTGTCACCTTCTTCGTTAGTCGTCCTTACATAGACACCGCCGTTAACGCCTCGTACGTAGGGCGGAGGAAACTTAGGTATCTCATAAGTCGTTTTGGGTTGGTTAGGAAGTTCGAGTGCCGGGGCTTCGACGTAAACACCTTCGTCGGTCACCTCAGCTTCCTTAAGCCGCTTACCCAACACAATCGGCGATTTTATCTGCCCCCACTGTGGACAGTTAGGACAAACGTCAGGGTTGAACTCATCAAACTTCGCACACGTGTACGGACCTTTGATTTGCCTGAGCTTATCCTGAGTATCTTCTGGCGTGTATTCGGGATGGTTTTTGGAGATGATGTGCATCGCCTTATCACTATCCGTACAGAACTTAGCGATAGATAACCCCGCTCGCCAAAGAGGTTCGCTTGTTTCTTCTTGGTGCCGGATGATGTTGTACAACTGCTCACAGCCATCACCACGTTGAGTCTTCACCAAGATATCTTTAAACACATTTTCTTGGTTACCCATCAGGTTGTGCATTGTTTGGCTCAACTCTTTGGGTATGTGTTTAGTCGGAACTGGTATCATTTCTCCGCCAAGCAATTCGGAGAATGTGTCAAAAACGACAATCTCAAATCGCTCACCTAAGCCAAAAAAGCCTACGTCCGACGGAGGATTAGTCTTGTAGTTATGTGTGTCAGGAACTCTTAACACGCGTGCACCATCAGCGGTTACCGCAGGGTCAGCTAAGAAGTTCTGTTTTGCACACAAGCGCTTCAGTCTTTCTGCTACGGGAAACCAATCCTCATAGCACACCGGTTCCGATAGAAACCAATAGACGTGCACGCCACGCCCCGAGTTAACCATCGTCGGTGTTGGTAGTTGGTTGGCACTACAAAACTTACGTAGCGCTTTGATTGCTTCTTCTTGCGAAGCAAAGTCTTTTGTCGGGCCACAATCGAGGTCGAGGAAGAACGACTGGAGATGTTTTACATTATCAACTTTACGGGAGTTAGCTTCGTGAAACGTTGCTAGCCCGTAGTATACGTCGTACCCCTGCTGGTCAAACTGCGTTGCGGCTTCCACAACATCGTCGATAGAGCTATAGAATTTTTGTGTCTTACGCTCGTCCGCCGATTTTGCCGCAAATATGCAATAGTGCCCCTCGCTACTAAGTACCCTCTCTAAAAATGTTTTCGTTTCCATGTACCCACCCATTGCTTGCAACGTTACGGCAGAGACGTTTGTCCCCCGCCCTGCCGTAACGCGGTTCAATTACCATTGTGACGAGTAACTTAGTCGTCCCAGTTGTCGATAATTGCACTGAGGTCTTCATTCTCTGCGGGTGCTGGAGCAGATTTCTTTACAACTTTGGTTGGCTCCTCGATGGCGGGTTCCGCTGGAGCAGGTTCATCAAACCCGTCCAAGTCATCAGCCTTCGGTGCTGGAGCACTTTGTGCAAACGGATTTGACTCGCTTACATCGAAACCATCCACAGCACTAAACGGTGATACAGATTGGCGTTCTGCTAGTTTTATTACCTGCACACCGCGCAGTCTTAAAGATACCCCTGCACCCATCGATGCGCTATAGGGAACTCCAACAACAGCAATATTAATTACGCTGTCACTTGTTAACTGGAAGTCATCAGGTAACTTCTGCGTCTTGGCATCGTACTGTGCTGGCTTGTTGGTCTTCTCACCGTTGTACGCACCCTTGAGGCTGGCCTTGTACTGGAACATACCATCGTCCGTTTTCTTGAACGGGTTCTTGATATCAGGCCAGTTAGACTTCTTACGCTCGTTGTATAGCGCTTTCATGTAAGCGTATAGCGAACGTGCTGTGTCCTCATCAGTCTTGAACTGTAGGGTGTATTCGGCACCGTCATCCAATGCATCGCATGGCACCGATCTATTTTCGGTGTTATCAAAACGGTAGGGGCGATCAATCTTTGGGTAGATTGCGACCGCGTTGGGTATTACATGTTGCTCAGTTGACATATCAGTCTCCTTGGTTTGCATTCGCAGGTGAGTAAACAAAACCGCTTACCTCTGCAAAGGGTTGCCCTTGTTGGGGCGGGTTTAATGAAATCGCTTCGTTGGCCTCATTGCTTTGTGCTAACGAGACAACGAGATCTAGCTCCTCTTCATTGAGGGCACGGAAGGCTTGAAAGACTAGCTTGGGCACGGGGCTATCCTGATCAAACGAACAACGTGTTGTCACAGAAATAACAGGTGTGCTGTGAGAAGAAAGATGTTGTGCATAGGCTTGCATTGGCATCTTACCTTCTACTGCTCTACCAAATACCGATGTTGCTGGTAGTTGTAGTTGGTACACCTTGCTCAGGTCGTCCTCTAAAACAACCGCTAAACGCTGTGCGAATCGACACGCACGTCCACCAGCTTGTCCTGACCCCTTAATGTTCTGGGGGCAATCCATACACCGAGATGCTTGTCTGTTATGCACAGGCACATCAGGCGATGGCTGGTTTGTATCCGCCGACCAGCACGTAGGTGGTGATGGGGTGTTGGGATCGAATGCACCGGCGTAGTAAGAACGAGATACCTTAGCGGCGTTTACCACAACAAATTTTATTGTGTCTTCTACCGTAGATACCTGTCTCCCACCCTCGATGATGCGAAACACTCCTCCACTTAGGCTAATCCGGTCCATCAGACATCATCGTCAATAGGAGCGGTAAACATGTCAGCCCAATGCTCATCAGACTTATCAACCTCTGCTTGAGCTTCTAGACCATCAACCGTAATCTGAGCTACATCAACACCCAGTGCTTCGTTAAACGAAACAACATCGTTGTGCTGTTGAGTCAGGGCTTCAGATACATCGGCAATAGAAAACCGATAGGTGTTACCTACTTTTATGTAGGTGTTCTTGGGAATGTGTCCCTTACGCACCCAGCCTCTGATCGTAGATACAGATACAGAGAAGTGCTTGGACAGATCTTCAATTGGCACAAACGGACCGTTCATGATTTTTTCCTCACTGCTATGGTGTATTCAGAATCGACATTGAGACCTTTAGGTACGATGTCGGGGTTCTCTTCGAGGAACGCTTTCACGTTGGCTTGGTTAAGGCGCTTTTCCATAAACTCAGGAACTTCATGCTCAAGCACAAACTTGTGCATTTGCTCCCAGTCGCTGGTCCAGTACCTTGTCTTTACCGAACGGTAAAAGAGTCCTTCAGAAGTTTTGACGCTTTCGAGACCATGATCTTTGCAGTAATCGAGTAGGGCGGTCTTCACCTTATCCATTTGTTGGTTAAGGCTGGACTCCTTCTCTTTATACTCCGCAGATAGCTTGGCTTTCTCGTCGCGGATCTTTAGGTAAACGCGTGTTAGCTTCTCAGCCAACCCTGCTTCTTCACTCATTTGAGTCTCCTTCGCACACGACACAAGTGTCGGGTTTTTCACTTTACTTACACGTTATGAGCTAGTCAAGCAGTTCTTTGTATAAATCGATCATTTTTGTGTGTACGTCTATTCTACTATCTAGTAGTGAGTAAACACGCTTTTCTACGGGCGATCCTTGCAACTGTACGACAGTACATTTGTGGTCTTGCCCTGATCGATGCACGCGAGCGTTGGCCTGTGCGTAAGTTTCGAGGGAGCTGGTTGGTCCCCACCACACCACAGTGTTTGCGGCTGTTAGGGTGACACCGTGCGCCGCTGACTGCGGCTGGATAACAAGAACGCGTGGATCGTCTTGTTCTTGAAACTGTTTGAAGATAGCTGTTCTGTTTGGCGCTGACACGTCACCACGTATGACTTCAGTCGTTATGCCGTCCGCTCGTAGTTTGTTAGTCAGAATGTCTATAGCGTGCTTGAACGGCACAAACACCAGCACCTTCTTACTGCTCTCATCAATAACTTCTCGCAGTACCTTGTATCGGTGCTTGATATCAAACTCTAGTGCCTCTCCATCATCGGTGTAGACTGCGCCGGATGCGATCTGTAAGAGCTTACTCATGATGATGGCGGCATTAGCGGCGGTGATCTCTTCACCTGCGGCCTGTATAACAAGTCTCTGTTTGAGGTCGTTGTAGTATTTGTTCTGCTGGCGCGTCAGTTCCACCTCGCGCTTGGTGTACACCATTTCCGGCAGATCCAGACACTCTTCTTTAGTGAATCGTATGGCGGGTTGCAGTGCTTCGTACACTGTTTGCGTAGCGCTCTCTTTAGGCATCCACTTAAACTGCGTGACCTTGTGCATCACCATGTCACGGAAAGAACTAAAGAAACGCGGCACACCTGTGGGGTTTACCATCTTGGCTAGCCCGTAAGCATCGAGGGGCGACTGCGCGGCGGGTGTACCTGTCATCATCCAGAGCCACGTCTTGTCATTCAGTAGCTTGAACAGCGTCTTCCATCGTTTAGTCTGTGGGTTCTTATAGTGTGTCGCTTCATCAATGATGATGCAGTCAAACCCACCGTTCATGATCTCATCAAGTACGATCTCTACACCGTCATAGTTAATGACAACGTAGTCAGACCCTTCGTTAATGATCTTCTTACGTTTCTGCTTACTGCCGTAGGCAACTGACACAGTTCGGTGCATAGCAAAACTAAACAAGTCATTACGCCATGCACTATCCATGATGGATAGCGGACATATTATAAGTACCCGTTGTATTTGCTTTTGCTTCATCAAGAAGTCTGATGCCCAGATAGCCGAGGCAGTTTTGCCTGTGCCCTGCTCGTTGAAGCAGAAAGCTCTCCGATTCATAGTGAGGAAAGCGGCTGTATCTTTCTGGTGGTCGTACGGCTTGTACTGGCCGGGCCAGTCGTAACGTCCTTCAATAGGTGAGGGCACGTTAATATTTAGATTCTTTAGGGTGTGTGCTTCGTCTACTCCCCAGTTAACAACAACTTGGTTACCCGAAAGTTCCTGACTTTTCGGTAGCACCGTCGTCACTTTGTTTGGGTTTCGTAATCGTAGCAATAGAGCCTTGTTCTTTAACACTTGCACGGGGTTCTCCATATACACGACGCTCTTTTACTGGCGTGTGATTTTTTCTTTTAATCATTTGTATTTGTCTATTTGCAGACCGTACCAACATGGGTAGGTCTTCTAGTTGGAACTCATCAAGGTTATCAGCGAACTCAAGAGCGAGGTTAGACGCCACCTCGTCCTCTCGATAACCTGATATCAGGAGAAGCCTTGTCCTCTCCCATACAACCAAAGGAAATGCCATTACTTGTTTCTCCGTGGCCCACGGCTCAAACGACCACCATCTGCACGGTTGCGGCTTCGGCTTTGTACAGACACACCGTCCTTGTTAGACCCACCACGTGACAGCGGCTTCTTGTGCGCTACATCTTTACCCTCGCGCTTATCAGCCTTACCGTTGTTGTTAGCATCTTTACCTGTCTTATCCATCTTACGACGGGCGCGTTGACGCTCCATACGATCTTCGTGTTCGCCACGTGCCTGCTGTAGCCTGTACTCTTTCTTGTAGTTACGTGCCATTAGTTACTCCCGTTGTGTACACATACTGTTACTGGACAGTGGCGCTTACATAACCCACTCGGTCGGGCATTCCACACGTTACGTTTCTCAGCCATCTGCATAATCGAGTAGATATTTGTCCACTTAGTCCACAGCATACCCGCATCGGAATCGGCGTAGCTATCTTTTACTAGGTCATTACTCACGACGAACAACAACCCAGCACGTACGTGCGTAATCTTTGGGTAGTGTGCGAACACCAACAGCGCCATCAACTCTAGCTGTCCCTTGTCAGCGTACTTCGCACTCTTACCTGTCTTGTAATCAATTACCCATGCCAACCCGTCTTCTTCGTTGATAATCAATAGGTCAGCAATACCTCGGTACCACACTTCTTTGTCGTAGAAGCTACACGGTAACAAGTTCTCAGTTACACCCAGCTTCTCTTCACACAGCTTCGCGCCTTTCTTGGTGTTGAGTGAGTCGAGCATAGCTTGCGCGTAGTCGAACATTTTAGGGAGCGGAGTACCGTCTCGGATGTATTCCTCAGCGGCTGTATGAAACGCATTGCCGTAGCGAATAGCTTCAGTCTCGACGAACGGATACTCTTGGAGAATCTTCTCGTGATAGAACTGTTTAGGGCACTGCTCAAAGGCTTTCGCCTTGCTAAACGACCACGGCGCTATACTCACTCACAATCTCCATACGACCTACCTGTACCACTCTCGCAGTCGATAGGTAAACCTGCCGCCCATGTTGGGACTTGGCGCATACAATCTTCGATGTACGCTTGTGCTTCGTCCACCTCTTCGTCACGTACACAGGCCACAATCGAATCGTGAACTGTTAACACAACGCGGTATCTCTTGCTAATTTGTAGCATCTGCTCACCAATTATGCAACGCGCTACTGCTTGGCACAGGTTCTCTGTAGCCTTACCGCCGTAAATTCGAGTTCGGCCTCGACGGGTCTTGTAGCTGTACTCCAACCCGTTCTCGGTTTGTTCTGCTGATAAGTCGTTATACCGTAGCAACAACCCTGACGGTAATCTGACAGCACGTTCCGATCCCAACACTTCCAACACACCAGCCTTACCTACCTGCATAGTGTCACCGTTGGTCATGTAACGAATCATGTTCTGACAGTTGCGCCACAAGTGGTTGATCTTCCAGTTGGACTCGCGATAAATGTTTATGATGCGACGAGCCTCATCAAGCTCCACTTCAAACCCAAAGTTCTTTAGCTGTGCTTGGAACTTGACTGCGCCCATACCGTAGCCCGCACCGAGGATGGTGGTCTTACCTACAAACCGTTGATCTTTTGTCACGTCCGCTTCGTCGCAACCATAAATCCGCGAAGCCATCTTTACGTAAACGTCTTCTCCTGCATCAAATGCCGCTGTGAGATCGTCCTGCTCTGCCAGCCATGCCAGCACTCGTGCCTCGATCTGTGCACTATCCGCATCAATGAGGGTAAAACCTTCGGGAGCTAAGATACTTTTCTTTAACTTCTTACCGTTTGGCCCACGACTAGGTAGGTTCTGCATATTGATCTTGTCATCACCACCCCAGCGTCCGGTGTGTGCGGCGTAATAACGTACGGGTACGGGCAACGTGCCACGTTTACCTATATCGATGAACCTCTGCGTGCGCGTCTCTTCCAAGGTACTTTTGTTACCTAGCCTCGCGGCTACCACTGCTTGGACACGTGCGTCCTCGTGGTCAGACAACGCCTTGAAGTCTTCATCAGATTTAGCGAACGCATAAGTTTCTTTACCTGTGGTTGCACTGATCTTCATGGGCGGCTTCACACCTAGCCCCTCAAGAACTTCGGCAAACTTCGGGTTAGACATGAGATCTTCTTTAGACACTCCCGCCGACTCAAGTAGCTGATCCTTCTGCTCCTTGGTATCTTCGAGGTGCTGTTCGAGAAGGCCGATGTCCAGATCCAACACTGGTTCAACAAACATACGTAGCGTGCAGTCAATTAACTGTAGCTCCTGCTTGGGGAACCCTTTGCGCATAAAGATGTTAAAGAGTTTGTAGGTCAGCTCGACGTCGTTAATACAGTAGTCACCGTACTGCGAAAGCTCTTGTGCGGTGAAATCGGCACGGCGTTTACCTAATGCGTTTAGAACCTCGGTCCCCTTAACGCCGATCTGATATCGTTCAGATAACGCCTTGAGACTTCCGCCAGCATCAACCCCATGTAAAGCACGGGCGATACAAAGAGTGTCAGCGTAAACCCGAGGATGAACATCAAAAAGCCAAGAAAGAATAGCGCCATCAAACATAGTGTTATGAGCGAGTAACATACTATCCGCCCAATCGAAGGTGTGTAGGTATCGCTTAATATCCTCATGTGTGCCACTCGCCCATTCAGTGCTTCCATTGTTAACCTTTACACCCACACCAATGACTTCAAATCGCGGGGCACGAATGTATTCTTCGGTCGTCATCTTTGACAGAGAAAAGTCTCTATCGTAGTACGTCTCGAAATCGAGAGTGATCAGGTTCATTACTTGGTCTCCGTGTAAAGACCTGTAAGACGCATAAACTTCTTTACGAGTCTTTTCCAACACACCCGCAGTTTTCTTGTGGTGCGTTTTGGTTTTGACGAGGCGGTTGTTTCTTCGACGTGTTTAGTTATAGCTTCAGCAGTTGCCCGCTTCGCTTGCTCCTCTTTGACAATCTTGTATGCGTAGCCATACGAAACACCGACCATCTTTGAAACTGTGTTTGGGCTTGCGTCGGGGTCTTGCTTTAAATAAGCACGAATCATCTTTGCTTTGGTCATTGCTGTTCTCCTTTGTTTTTAAAAAAGCTATACGCGACCGGCAAGGTCCGGCGCTACATTGATACCAGTTGTCACAATCTGGTGGGGTCGAGGTCTGCGTCAAGCTCAGGGTGGTAGGCATCCTGTTCACTCGCTTGCGCCAGCAACCCGATCGACTCATCGTCGGCATCGGTCAGGCCATACACAAAGAATCCATCAGGTGTGAACGCTTCAAACGTCAGCCCGTCAGGACGCAGTCGGTAACGATCGTCGCCCGCAATGACCCAACCATTCTCGGCGTATGCCTCTGGTGGAAACTTATTAAATTCCATTTGTCCTCTCCTCCAAGACACTCAGCACATCGTCGATGTTGGTTTCATTTATGACTAACGCTATGCCGTGGTTTAGTTTTATATCATTCAGATTCTTTTCTTGCAATGGGGTAGGCGTATTTTTTCCTGCTTTACATTCGATGCCAAAGAACAACCCTTTGTAACATCCAATGATGTCAGGGACACCGCTCTTACCGTATCCCCCGGTAACCGGATAAAAGTAATAAGCTCCTAACGTCTTCAGGTGTGCCACTACCTTCTTCTTCACTTTTGCTTCGGGCGTCATCGCCATGATTCTCTCCTTGGTAGTCCACGGACTACCATTTTACGGACACAAAAAAGGGGAGCCGAAGCTCCCCGAACGTCTCACACTACTAAGACCGATACACCCAGAAGGTATCCTCATCTATGCGCCTACCTGTATCGAGTAGACTGTCGTCTACCTTGAGCATAGTGAGTACCGCCAGCTTGCGCTGTATCCATTTAGGTAACTCGTCCACCGAATCGTATGCTCCCTCCACTGCCACGTCAACACCTTCCATACCAAAACACGAGACTAAGACACTTTTTGTATTAGGGTATACCACGACGCGGTAGATGTTATCATCTGGTGGTAACGTGTTATCAACTATGTGATAAACTTCTTCAACAACTGAACCTTCAATCGGCGAGGACATAGTAGATACCACCACCCACACTGACACCCACACCGTCCACGAAGTCTTCGCTGTCTAGCATTTGCAGTACAGCAAGTTTACGTGTGATCTCCTCGGGCAACATATCCTCGGTGAACCTGTTGTACTGCTCGTTGATCTCGGCACTGTACGGGTTGACCTGCGTACCTTTGACCACATCGAACACATTCTTACCACGCGACTCGTATGTCATCACACAGTAGAACGGAATGTTCTCGACGGCTGACTCACCCATCACCTGATCAGCGTGCACCATAGCGCGAACATCTGACCCGAACTGTGGATCTAAGAACTCGTGCCCCATGTCGAGCAAGTGCTTGAGCTCCTTGAATAGTCGCTTGTTATTCTGCCTAACGTTGCCATACATACTTGTCACGATATCCACCACCTTAGTTGCCGTCTCGTTTGCACCCTTGCGTACCTTGTCGAACTCCTCCCGAATACCTTTCTCCAACACACCACGTTTCACGCCAGCCAACATAATCGGCGAAGGTCGGCGCAAGTATGTCTTAGCATTCTTGATCGCTGTGCCGATGTTGGTGGATGACTTGGTGTGGCGGTTGCTGTTACCACTGCTGTACTTGTCGTTAGTGATAGCCCACGAGTGCACGTTGTATGTCGGCTTCCAACCACCTACCTGCGAATCACGGATGTCGCTGTATCCAATCCACCCGATAGCCCAAGGACAGTCGTCACGTAGCACCCATGAAGACGTTCTGGTGCGTTGCACAAACGTGATACCTGAATCACGTGAACATAATGCGCCACCTACATCCTGCGTGAACTGTCGGAACATAGCACGGTCATCCTCATCACCAAGCCCATCGAACTTCCATGACTCCGCCGCTTGATCCCTACACTGTTGTGCTGATACCCATTTAAAGCTCATTGTTCTCTCCTCGTTATTTGGTAGTCCGTGGACTACCGTTATCCGTTGCGTACTTTGTCGTACGCGTTTTTGATTACCTCGACCTCACGCTTGGCGGTCTCGGGTGTTAGCTCGTCGTGATTCAGCTCGCCCCGCACGAGTAGCGCGTTGCAGTGGTCCCTCACGATCTTATCGATGATTGCAGTTGCGAATGCGTATTCCATATCTATTGTTCCTCGTTGGTTGTAGGGTGCACTGTCAAATTGTGGAGTAACTCATCACGAAACTCATCCAAAGCGTCCGCCATACCCACCCTGTTCTCCAATATACGGTTGAGGCGTTGGATTACATAAACGATATCAACTCTACTGTCCATTATAGGTCTCCAGATTGTATGTTTACGTGCTTACCTGTGTCAGGCTTTGCTGTTTTGTTGTCGAGGATACACCATAACACGGGGCAGTCCCATTGACCCCATGATCCCCAGACGTACCCATCGGTCAACACCACACACGCTTGGGGCTTGATACTCTCATCACGCATGTAGTTGGGGACACACTCGACATTGGTACCACCACCGCCGATAGGCTTAGTCGCCTTGGGTAGATCGTCAAGCTCGTGCATATCGTATGTCTCGTTACCACGAACCCGAGAGTCCCAGTACAAAACACGTACGCGTTCAGGCGAGAGCGATTGACAGATTTGGTGTATCTCACTCATGAAGAGTGTCAACTCACGTTGTCCAATAGACCCTGACGTGTCAATGGCTATGACTAGCTCACCCACTTGGTCGTTGATACCGCTTGGCATGTAATACCCCGATGATACGTAGCGCCTGTTAGGACGGGACCATGTACTATAGTCACTGCCCGCGCACGTTGTGTTGATGAACTCGCGCAATACCTCACGCCAATTGATCTGTGCTTCGAGCAAGTCACCGAACCGATCACGCTCTGAGCCGTCGCCAATCTTGCCAGCAACCATCGCACCCTGACGTATGGCCTCGTCGATGTCACGTGCAAGCTCGCGCTTGTCGTCGTCGGTCAACTCTTGTGCACCCTCCCAGTCGTGCTCGTCGAACCCTCCATGCGTATTGACTCCAGTGGCAACGTTGGTATTGGCACCTGAACCGTCCGCGTTTTGATCATCTGATGAGTCGTTATCACATAGATGTTTGAACACGCGTGCCTCGTCCCAACCACGGTACTCGTAGTCGCGACACCCTTGGGATGGCATGACAGCGAACCCGTCAGTGTTGTCGTCACTGATCTTGATGTTGATCACATGGTCACACGCGACGTTGGCAAGCTGTGCGTCCTTCTTGTACATCCACTCCCACGTGGTGAGGTGTTTGTACAACTTGTGGTACACCTCGTGCAGTATCAAGAATCGAAGCTCCGCATCGTTGAGTGAGTCAACAAACGCACGTCCGTAGGTTTCATCGCGTCCGTTGGTACATGCGGTGGGCACTGTGTCAGACACCGTACGCTCACCGATCATGATCACACCAGCCAACGCCACATACTTGGGGTTGTTGACGATATCGTAAACAGCCTTGCTCACACGTTGCTCGACTGTCAGTTGTTTACCAATAGATAGCATGTCGTTCTCCTTGTGGTAGTCCGTGGACTACTTCTTGTCCGCCGCGAACATGTGGTTGTTAGCCATCGCCCAGTCGGTGAACTTGCGATTAGTCATGATGATCTTGCGGTGTGCGTATGTGTCACGCGTCACCTGTCCACCGAACAAACCTTGTGCGCTAGCGTCGAGTCGGTCGAGGTATGTCATCCACTGGTCAACCCAGTCAGCCGACATCGTAGCCAATGACCTGTAAACAACCATACACACAGCCGCCGCACTGTCAGGGACCTTGGCACCTAGCGGGTCATCCTTGATGGATTGGAGCGAGGGTAGCTGATCGGCCAGCTTCACAAACGCCATCAGGTCCATCGCACCACGGTCACCGATAGTACCCATGAGTAAACTTGTCAGGGTCTGATCATCGAATAGGTGACGTTGCTTGAGCCAATCGGATGTGGCTTCGAGCGAGCGAGGTGTAACAAACGCCGCACGTTGCGCCCGTGGGTGGTAGATGTACGGGTTGTCGTCAGGGTCTTTGACATCCTCGAACCCAGCGAACAACTGCGGGTTGTCCTTACACCAGCCGAGTACAGTCGGGTCGATGTTGTTGTTGATGCCCCACTCGATCCACTCGACGTTGCTGGATTTACGTAGCGTCACCACTGTGATGCGGTTGCGTGCGTGTGGTGGTAACAAGTCACCGACACCCTCGGCCCCGAGGTTAGTCGTGGCAAACACAATCGAGTCAGGGTGTAGCTCGTAGCCGCCGACCTTGCGCTCCAACATCACACGTAGTAACGCGTTCTTAACTGCGGGGTTAGCCTTGCCGTACTCGTCAATCATCAGGATGATCGGCTTGCCGTGGTGCAGACCCAGCTCCTCATTGGTAGCAAATTTGACGAAATCGGCGTCGTCGAGTGTCGCCATCTTGGGGATCATGATGTCGCCCAGATCCTTGGTGGTACAGTCGAAGTAACACGGTACGTGGTTCGGTAGTGTGTCTGATAACGTGTTAAGTAGTGACGACTTACCTGTACCCATGTGACCCTGTACAAGAATCGTTCGATCGGTACCGCCATGCTGAATAGCAGTGGCAACTTGGCTTAGGTTTAGTGCATACATATTTTGTGCGTTCATTGTCATTCTCCGTTGGTAGTCCACGGACTACCGTTTTAGTAGTGTGTTTGTTTATTAGATATCGAGTGATGGTAGAGACTTGATGGCACTGTCCACAGCGCGCTTAGTCTCAGCACGTAGAAACGCGTCATCACGTAGTGCGTCCGGTGTCACCCCACGAAGCGCATCCTCAAGCTGTAGCCGCATAGCTGACATCTGAGAGTCACCGGTCACGTTGCACACGTCGAGCAGATCCACCATGTCGAGCACGTTGTCCACGAGCGAGTCACGAAATATCTTTTTCTTCTCGTGGTCACCGTAGTCGAGACGCTCTGACATCTTAGTGAGTGAGTCGTACACACGGTGCCACACGTCAGACATGGCCCGCTCCAAGAACCCGCTGTACTGCGCGTTGTAGTGGTCAACCAACTGATCACGCGCGTCGTTGCCCACGTCAACACGAAAGTCCCCCGCGTCAGGTAGCGGTAAGTAGTTAATACGAAACCCGAACTTAGATGCGATGGAATCGGCAGAGGGATAGTCGTCACGGCTGAACAACGCACCCAAACGTGCTTGGGCTTGGCTGATCTCCCACTCGTACGCGCTGATGAATACTTGGGCCAAACGCTCGAACTCGTTTTGGAAGTCGGTCATCGCGCTGTGGTATTTGGCATACATGGCGGTAGGTAGTAGGCGCATACCTGTATCAGACCACGGCATGGTCATCGAGTAGTGAATGTTACGTGCGTTAGCCGCGAACTTTTGAACGGCTGTTAACTCGTCACAGTTGCCTAGCAGTTTCTTGTGCACGTTAGCGATACCGGAGTCAGCACCGTTGGTCCGTGTCACGTCAGTCGATGCACGCTTGTCGAGCTTGCGCCCTGTCCACGTAGAGAAGCTGACCTCTACTAGCATTGCAGAGGATGCAATCGAAGGTGTCGATGGTGCACTGATAGCTGGTGCTGTTTCGTTAGTAGGTAGTCCGTGGACTACTGAATCATTGTGTAACATAGTCGTTCTCCTCGAACACTGTTGTAGTTGGTAGTCCGTGGACTACCGTGGTTAGAACTGGGAGGCCGTAGCGTGACGCGTGTAAACATGTACAGGCGTGGGAAACACACGTACGACCCCCCAGTTGTATTATTATCTCATAAGTGACAGATGATGTCAAGTTATTACAAAACGTGGGTAGAAGTGTAATGTTCTGTTGTATTGTGTATTGTTCTTGTAATGTTCGTTTTTGAAATGGCGTAAGTTTTTGATTTACAAGTAATGTTCTAATGTTCGCTTTTTGACGGAGATAAGAGCTACCCTGAGAGAGTTCTCTCGAACGACTGGAAAACGAACAATAGAATTAGTGTTACGTTTACAGAAGCGTGTAATTTTCTAAAAAACGAACATTATAGATAGATTGATAGATTGATAAGATATGTAAAGTTTTGATAGGCAAGAATTGGCAACCTTGCGCGTTCGCGCTCATCATTTGCCACGAAAATATAATGTTCGCACATGCTCTAAAAAAAGCGAACATTAGCCGAACATTACGAACATTACCGCGAACATTACAAAAGAAAAAACGAACATTATGTTTTTGTGTCATGACGTGCTACCACGTGCCTATACGTGGCAACACGTCAGGGTGAGGCTCGGCGCGACATCTATAACTGGTCTCAACTTGGTAGTCCACGGACTACCATTTACCCCGGACCCGGGCCCACGTCACGCATACGTGATAACACGTGAGGCTCGGCGCGACATCATTAACTGGCATCACAAGGCGCAACGCGATGAGGCTCGGCGCAACGGATATAACTGGTATCAAACGACGGGCACAAAAAACCCGCCGAAGCGGGTTGGTGTTAACGTGCATTTATGTAGCGGGCCAGTGAGTCGATACCGGTCAATAGGGATACACTGAGCACTGCCGATATCAGAGCGGTGACCCACATAAAATTTAGCAGTGCCATCATGGTGGATAGAACAGACACTGCCGCGAATATAATTAAGAGAACCATCAATATAGACATAACGTGTTACCTCAAAAAGAAAGGGCCCCGAAGGGCCCGATGGGTTAGAGTGATTTGATCACTGCGTTGATGGCCTTTTTGATGCTAGTGGCATCGTAGTCGGGCGTTTCATCCTTCTCGCAGATCGCTACCGCTTTAGCGAGCGCCTCTAGAATTTTTGTCCTAGAGGTTTTAGGAGTCTGAGCATCACCGCTATTGGGTAGGTCTTTTTCATATACCCACCCAGATGTGAACTCATCTTCGACTGCCTCACCATTCTTGAACACTGGCAATTCATCGGACCATACAACTGAGTCCAATTTGGCCGCGATTTTACTAAGCCGTGAGGCGGGTTGTTTATTCCAGTAAACCCAATTGCCAGTAGTCAATTCCGATTTCTTTACGGAAGCGCAGTCCGTCTTTCTCTTCATCCCCGCTTTACCTAGTGCGAGGATTTCTTGCGCGTGTTTCGGTAAACCCTTTATCACCGCATCCCGTAGGAATTCACGTTCGGGTTTAGTAGCACCGAGCGGGTTGGCCTCGGGGTCGTACGCTTTCACGTTAATAGCAAACTCGAAACCGGCGTCTTTCATACTGCACAGCAGTGCGAAACGCTGTTCCTCACTGCGTAAATCAGCCGCAGTAGATTTGGTGATCAGAGTGCTCAATTCTGAATTTAACGAGCGGGTTACGATTGAATCGTTCATATCACTGTTTCCCTAAGTGATTAAAAGAATGTGGTAGTCCGCGGACTACCGATTGCGCCGATAGGGTTTCCCCTGAAGGCAGAGCCATTAAACCGTATCATGTGATAACAAATCAAGGGATATAGCAACGCGCGGTTTATTTTTATGGTGTTATGTTAGTACGCGTAGCAAATCGTGATATCCGATGGGGTACCGCCCCCCTATGACCCCGACGTCAGCTCGTGACTCTGTATCACCTATATATTACTAATTTCCACAAACTTAGAGTCCATTTTTGAGTTCGGGCTTTACCCATTTTTGAGTTCGGGCTTTACCCGTTTTTGAGTTGGAGCTCCCCCACCCCCTCTATATAGGGAACACCCCCCGTCTCTTTTAAAATCGGCGTAGCAAAAATTTTTTGCGTAAAAATTTTGAGTTTGGTATAAATTGCCACCAACGGTTAACAAACCTGCGGAAACAGTATGTCTCTAGAGATCGAACCTGAAGTCGGTGTAGCGATTTCAGAGAAAGCTCCTAATCTTGATCTTCGGACTCGCGTAGAAGCCGCGAGTAACACCGCCGCTATGCTCTCTGAACACGGGCTAGAGGTGGAACCGACCGCAGAAGACAACGATATTGCCGCCAAATTGACTTTGGCCTACGCAGATGACCCCGACAAGACGTCTAAAAAGGTGAGTGCCAAGCGTGCATCGTCGTTACCCCCTGCCGCATTGATGGCAACACACGGAATATTGACCCAGTTCGGCCATTCAGTGGTTGAAAGTGCCACCCAAGTGCGTCATCTGGTGACCAATAAGCTAATTGAAGAGACTGAGAACCCTGACCCACGCGTCAGAATCCGTGCATTGGAGCTGTTGGGTAAGATTTCGGACGTAGGTCTGTTCACAGAGAAGGCTGAAGTCACCATAACCCACAAAACAACGGACGAATTGCGCGAGAGCCTGCGTGCAAAGCTAGAAAAAATCATAAAACCCGACGAAGAAGCCGAAGATGCGGTCATTATTGACGGTGATTCCATTGATGTGGACGAAGAATTGGGGTTAACGGATGGCTGAACCAGCGTTGGACTTCTCAGACGAGGACATACAGACGCTATTAGACAATCTGGAGGCGTTTTCCGCCGACGAGATCGCTGAAATAGAGAAAATCACGGGTGAATTGTCCGCGAGGAAGGAGAATAAGGCCGCATACAACGATCTGATCGCGTTTTGCCAGCTTATGATGCCTGAGTTCATCGTAGGTAAGCATCACCGGATACTGGCAGACATGCTGATGGCGATTGAATCGGGCGATAAAGACCGTGTTTGCGTCAATATACCCCCTCGCCACGGCAAATCTCAGCTTGTTTCTATCTTCTACCCAGCGTGGTTTTTGGGTCGAAATCCCAATAAAAAGGTCATGATGGTGTCCCACACCACGGATCTGGCCGTGGATTTTGGCCGAAAAGTACGTAACCTAATTGCTACGGATCAGTATAAAAGTGTATTTCCTACCACGTCACTCGCACAGGATAGTAAGTCAGCAGGTAGATGGAACACGAACGTCGGCGGCGAATACTACGCGTGTGGTATTGGTAGTGCTCTTGCTGGTCGCGGTGCCGATTTACTTCTGGTCGATGACCCTCACTCTGAGCAAGACGTCATCAATGGCAACTTCGAGGTATTCGAGAAGGCATACGAGTGGTTTACCTTCGGTGCTAGAACCCGTTTGATGCCCGGTGGACGGGTAGCCATTATCCAGACACGCTGGCACATGGACGATCTGACAGGGCGTGTGACAAACGACATGTCTAAGAATGCGCGTGCTGACCAGTACGAGGTGGTGGAGTTCCCTGCGATCCTAGAGGTCCAGAACAAGAAGACGAAGAAGTACGTCGAGAAACCCCTGTGGCCTGAGTTCTTTGACCTTGAGGCGCTCCTGCGTACCAAGGCATCTATGCCGACGTTCCAGTGGAACGCGCAGTATCAGCAACAACCCACCGCAGAAGAGGCGTCAATCGTCAAACGTGAGTGGTGGAACATGTGGGAACAGGACAATCCGCCCCCGTGTGAGTACATCATTATGTCGCTGGACGCGGCGGCAGAGACCCATAACCGTGCCGATTACACCGCACTGACGACGTGGGGGGTGTTCCTCAACGAGGAGACTAGCGCCTATAACGTCATCCTGCTGAACAGTATTAAGAAGCGGATGGAGTTTCCTGAGCTGAAACAGATGGCGATGGAGGAGTATCAGGACTGGGACCCCGATGCGTTTATTGTGGAGAAGAAGTCTGCTGGTACGGCGCTGTATCAAGAGATGCGACGGATGGGCCTGCCTGTGTCAGAATACACACCGCACCGTGGCTCAGGTGATAAGATGGCACGGTTGAACTCTGTTGCGGACATTGTGGCGTCAGAGTTAGTGTGGGTACCACCGACGCGGTGGGCGGAAGAAGTGGTAGAAGAAATTGCTGGATTTCCGTTTATGAGCCATGATGACCTCGTGGACTCAACGGTGATGGCCCTGATGCGATTCAGGCAGGGAGGATTTATCCGCTTGCCCACAGACGAACCAGATGAACCACGGTACTTTAAACGTCGAAGTGGCGGGTATTATTAAGAGGCTAGGACATGGCTATAGAAAAAGGAATGTACTCTGCGCCAGAAGGCATGGATGAGATCGCTGAACAGGAAGGGTCTGAACTAGAAATTGAGATCATTGACCCTGAAGCGGTCATCCTCGACGACGGGTCGATGGAGATCACCTTGATCCCTGATGCGGGTATCGAGGACATGATGGCGTTTGACATCAACCTTGCCGAGGTACTGGACGAATCACATCTACAAGAGATATCGAGTGAGCTGACTGGCCTGATTGAGTCAGACATTGACGGCCGTAAAGAGTGGGCTGACACCTTTGTAAAGGGTCTGGATGTGCTGGGCTTTAAGTACGAAGAGCGTACTGACCCGTGGGAAGGCGCGTGTGGCGTCTATTCTACAGTCTTGGCGGAAGCGGCTATCCGGTTTCAAGCCGAAACCATGTCAGAAACGTTTCCTGCCGCCGGTCCTGTAAAAGTTAAGATTCTGGGGGAAGAGTCTAAAGAGAAAGAAGAGGCCGCTCAACGCGTTAAAGCGGACATGAACTACGAGTTGACGGAGCGTATGGTCGAGTACAGACCTGAGCACGAGCGACTCTTATATAGCCTAGGACTCTCTGGTTCGGCGTTTAAGAAGGTTTACTACGACCCTAATATGGGACGTCAGGCGGCTATCTATATCCCCGCAGAAGACGTTATCGTGCCTTACGGCGCAAGTCACATCGAGACTGCGGAGCGTGTAACGCATGTTATGCGTAAGACTAAGAACGAGTTGCGTAAGCTACAGGCGGCTGGGTTCTATCGTGACATCGAGCTGAACGAGCCACAGCCCTACCACTCTGATATTGAGGAGCGTAAGGCAGAAGAAGGTGGGTTCTCACTCACAGATGACAACCGCTATGCGTTGTATGAAGTGCACGTGGATATGGTCATCGAAGGTCTGGATGACTCAGAGGACGACATCGCCAAGCCATACGTGGTGACTATCGAGCGTGGTAGCGGTGAGATCCTAGCGATACGCAGAAACTGGAACGAGATAGACCCGCTACAGCTCAAGCGTCAGCACTTCGTACACTACGTTTACGTCCCCGGATTTGGCTTCTACGGCCTTGGATTGATCCACATTATCGGGGGATACGCCAAGGCGGGAACGTCGCTCATACGGCAGTTGGTGGACGCTGGTACGCTGTCTAACCTGCCCGGTGGACTCAAGTCTCGTGGCCTACGAATCAAGGGTGATGACACACCGATAGAACCCGGTGAGTTTAAGGACGTTGATGTACCCAGCGGCTCTATCCGCGACAACATCATGCCACTTCCCTACAAGGAGCCAAGCCAGACACTGCTTGCGCTTCTGAATCAGATTACGAACGAAGGGCGTCGTCTGGGTGCTATCTCTGACATGAACATCTCTGACATGTCGGCTAATGCGCCTGTAGGCACAACCCTCGCGCTCCTAGAGCGAACTCTCAAGCCAATGGCGGCAGTACAGGCACGTGTCCACTACGCCATGAAGCAAGAGTTCAAGATGCTCAAGGAGATCATGGCGGAGTACGCCTCGCAGGAGTACGGCTATGAGCCGATCCGTGGTGAGGTGAGCGCGCGTCAGATGGATTATGCGATGGTGGATGTGATCCCCGTCAGCGACCCGAACTCATCCACTATGGCCCAGCGAGTCGTACAGTACCAAGCGGTATTGCAGATGGCACAAGCCGCGCCTCAGATCTACGATCTGCCACAGCTACACAGGCAGATGATTGAGGTACTAGGCGTCAAAAACGCCGACAAGCTGGTCCCCACAAAGGACGACGCAAAACCGACCGATCCGGTCAGCGAAAATATGGACGCACTAACGGGCAAACCCCTACGTGCGTTTATCTACCAAGACCATCAAGCTCACATCGCGGCGCATACATCCTTTATGCAGGATCCCTCGATTGCGGCTATGATCGGACAAAACCCTCAAGCCAAGCGAATCATGGCGTCTCTACAAGCGCACATCGCGGAACACCTTGGGTTCAAGTATCGCCAAGATATCGAAGAGAAGTTGGGGGCACCGCTCCCACCACCCGGCGAAGAGCTACCAGAGCAGATCGAGGTGGAGTTGTCGCGCCTCGTAGCTGATGCAGGTGCACAGCTCATGCAAGGTAACAAGCAGAAAGCCGCCGCACAGCAAGCTCAACAACAAGCCAAAGATCCTGTCATGCAACAGAAGCAGGCTGATTTGCAACTCAGAGCGCAGGAAGTCCAGCGCAAGGCCGCGAAAGACCAGCAAGATTCTCAGCTCAAACAAGCTGAACTGCAACGCAAAATGCAGAAGGATCAGATGGACGCCATGTTGGATGCAGAGAAACTCAAACTGGACCAACAAGAACTTCAGATGGACGCGCAACAAGATGCCGCGCGGCTCGATCTTGAATTAGCGAAATTATCGGATCAACCAAAATGAGGTGAGTAATGCCTAAAACCGTCTTTGACGTGCTTACAGATAAAATCGACGAGCAAGTCTCGTCTGCACATACTTTCGTAGCGGGGGGTGTCCCACAAGATTACGCCAGCTACAGAGAAGTTGTTGGACTTATTCGGGGTCTGGAGTCCGCAAAATTAATCATAGAAGACCTCTCGCGTAACTTTATGGACAATGATGATGACTAACACTCAGCCGCTAAAATTGCCTGATGCTCCAAAGAAAGAAATCTCCGATGTTGACTGGGAACAACAACTCCCAAAACCTGCTGGATACCGCTTACTTATCGCGCTACCTGAAGTAGAAGAGTTCTACGACGGGGGCCTTCTCAAGACCACCAACTCCAAACAAAAGGAGTACATCCTGTCGATTATGGGTGTTGTCATAGACATGGGTGAAGGTGCTTATGGGGATAAAGAACGGTTCCCTGAAGGTCCGTGGTGTAAGGAAGGTGACTACGTGATGTTTCGTATGAACACCGGCACACGGTTCACGGTCAATGGCAAAGAGTTTCGTTTGATGAACGATGACTCTATTGAAGCCGTAATTCCTGATCCCCGTGGGATCATGGCAGTATAGGAGATAGACAATGCCTTTTCAGAAAGTAGAGTTCGAGTTTCCGCATGATGAAAACGGGAGCGAGAAAAATTTAACTATCGAGGTCGAGGGTTCAAGTGCAGAGACCATTGATACTAAAGGTAAAAAACCTGAAGCACCGGCTCCAAGCGAGGCGGATTCTTCTGATGACGGATTTGAGATTGAGGTGGTTGACGATACGCCGAAGGCCGACCGCAACCGAAAACCTTCAGACCCGCCCGAAGATGTTACGGAAGAAGAACTGGAGGATTACTCCGAGAAAGTTCGGCGACGTATTCAACACTTTAGCAAGGGATATCATGATGAGCGTCGAGAGAAAGAGAAGGCGCTTAGAGAACGTGAAGAGCTAGAACGGTTATCTCAACGCCTTGTTGAAGAGAACAAGAAGCTCAAGGATAGCGAACACAAGAGTCAGACGGCTCTGCTTGAGAACGCCAAGAAGTCGGCTGAAGCAGAGATCAATGCCGCTAAACGCGCTTACAAACGTGCGTACGATGCGGGTGACTCTGACAAGGTTTTGGCGGCGCAGGATAGGTTGTCAACAGCAAAGATCAAGGCTGATAAGCTCGAAGAGTTTAAACTGCCTCAAGAAGAGTATACGCTACCCGTTGATAGTCCTGAGCAGGAATCTGCTCCACAGCCTATCCAAATTGACGAAAAGACACGGACTTGGCAAAAAGAGAATCCGTGGTTTAATGAAGATGAAGAAATGACAAGTTTCGCCCTAGGGTTGCATAATAGGCTTGTCAAAGAGGGTGTAGACCCTCAAACTGACGATTACTACGAGCGAATTAATACTCGTATGCGAGAGGTATTCCCCGAGAACTTCGAGGATGAACCGGAGGTAAGACGAAGATCCAACAATGTGGTTGCCCCCGCTACGCGGAGCACAGCGCCTAAGAAAATTAGGCTCACGCAAACACAGTTAACGTTGGCAAAACGCTTGGGTCTTACCCCAGAACAGTACGCCAAACAGGTTGCATTAGATATGAGGAAACAATGATGGCTGAGAATCGTATAGACCGAGAGCTTAAATCTCGTGAAAAGACGACCCGCAAAAAGGCTTGGACGCGCCCCGAGGTACTACCCTCACCTAATCCCGAGCCGGGGTATGAATTCCGCTGGATAAGAGTCAGTTCGCAAGGTACGACTGACGCCACAAATGTTTCTTCCAAACTGCGTGAAGGTTGGGAGCCAGTAAAGGCTTCAGATCATCCAGAAATTACGTTGGTCACCATTGAGAACGATAGGTTCAAAGACAACGTTGTGATTGGTGGTTTGTTACTGTGCAAAGCTCCGGTCGAACTCATCGAAGAACGTACTGACTACTACAAACAGCAGACACGTTCCCAGATGGAATCTGTAGACAACAACCTCATGCGAGAGAACGATCCTCGTATGCCTCTCTTCCATGAGAGAAAGACGAAGGTCACTTTTGGTAACGGAACTTAATATAGGAGCTTAAAATGGCTTATCCTACTGTAAGTGGTCCTTATGGACTTGTTCCGGTAAAACTGTTGAGCGGCTCTCCTTTCGTAGGTGTTACTCGTCACTTCAAGATTGCAAGTGGCTATAACACAGCGATTTTTTATGGGGATGCTGTGAAGCTCGTTACCGGAGGCACTGTCGAGCGTGATACGTTTGACGCCGCCATGACACCTGTGGGTGTTTTCCTTGGCTGTACATACACCGATCCTAACCTCGGTTATAAGGTGTTCCGACAGTCATACCCCGCTAGCACTGTTGCATCTGACATCGAAGCATATGTTGTTGATGCAACTGACGTTTTGTTCAAGGCCGCTGTCGTATCTTCGGGTACAACTATCGGTGACCTTGCACAGACTGATATCGGTGCTAACGTCGCAGGTGTAGACAACACTGGTGATTCGACTTCAGGCAACTCTCGTTGCGCGATTTCTGACACAAGTGCTACAACTAACACCCTCCCTTTCCGCATTGTCGGTTTGGTTGGGGAAACTAAAAACAGCTCGGGTGGTTTTACTGAGGCTTACGTTAAGTGGAACGCAGGTCACCAGTACGACAACACGACTGGCGTATAAGGAGATTTGAGCAATGGCTATTTCACGCGCCCAGCTACTAAAGGAACTCCTTCCCGGACTGAACGCTTTGTTTGGTATGGAGTACGCAAAATACGGCGAAGAGCACGCCGAAATCTTTGAAACTGAAACCTCAGATCGCTCGTTTGAGGAAGAGACCAAGCTCTCAGGCTTCTCAGCCGCACCTGTTAAAAACGAAGGTGCCGCAATTGAGTATGACAATGCTCAGGAAGCGTGGACTGCTCGCTATACACACGAGACCATCGCGATGGGCTTCTCAATCACTGAGGAAGCTATCGAAGATAACCTGTATGACTCACTGTCTGCTCGTTATACGAAGGCTCTCGCACGTGCTATGGCGTACACCAAGCAGGTCAAGGCCGCTACTATCTTGAATAGTGCGTTTGACACTGGTGTGACCTACGGCGACGGTAAGGCACTTTGCACTACCGATCACCCACTGGTTAGCGGTGGTAGCAACTCGAATGAGCCAACTGTTGCGGCTGATCTTAACGAGACTTCTTTGGAAGCCGCCGTTATCCAGATCGCTGGTTGGACAGACGAGCGTGGTCTTCTCATCGCCGCCAAGCCTAAGAAGCTGGTAATTCCACCTGCTCTTCAGTTCGTTGCAACTCGTTTGCTCGAAACAGAAGGTCGCGTGGGTACTGCGGATAACGACCTTAATGCGATTCGCAATAACGGTTCTATCCCAGAGGGTTACACTGTTAACCATTACCTGACTGATACTGACGCTTGGTTCTTGATGACTGACGTTCCTAACGGTCTTAAGCACTTTGTCCGTACACCAATGTCTACATCTATGGATGCTGACTTTGATACTGGCAACAGCCGCTACAAGGCTCGTGAGCGTTACTCGTTCGGCGTGTCAGACCCATTAGGCATTTTCGGTTCGCCCGGAGCTTAATGACTAAGAGGGGGCATTTATTGCCCCCTTTCTTTTTGTGTGTTATAAAAAATGAATCCCTGACAGTTACATCCCGTAACTGACACTAGCCGAGACAGGAGATTCACATGGCTAATACTACTTTCCAAGGTCCAGTCCGTTCGGAGAATGGCTTTAAGGACATTACTAAAGCTGATAACACTGGCACCGTCACTGAGAACATTTCTATTACTCACGACGGCACGAACAGCGTCATCATCTTCAAAGACTTACCAACCGCTGATCCTTCTGTTGCAGGTCAACTGTATAGCAACTCAGGCGTTCTGACTGTATCCGCTGGATAAGGAGTGAACAATGCCTAGATCAGATGTTCAGTCTAAACGCGTAACGGGCACAGGATCTCTAGGTGTTGGGCCTGCACGCATTCGCCAAGTGCAAGTTTTGAGCACTACAGGAAGCCCCCGCCTTACTATCACCGATGGTAACGGTGGAAGCACTGTATTAGACCTAGACTTTGTTGCTTCTGACTCTCACTCCGTCAACATTCCTGACGACGGTATTCGGTGCCAGTCAGACGTGTATGTAAGTGCATTCACTAACATTACTGCTATGACAGTGTTCTATGGGTAAATACTATGCGGGCTTACTACAAGAAAGGCGGCTCGGTTAAGAAAAGCCCTGCGTGGACGCGCAAGGAAGGTAAGAGCGAGTCGGGCGGGCTTAACAAGGAAGGAGTTGCAAGCTACCGCCGGGAAAACCCCGGCAGTAAGCTGAAGACTGCGGTAACGACCAAGCCTAGCAAGTTAAAGAAAGGTTCTAAGGCCGCTAAACGGCGTAAGTCTTTCTGTGCCCGTATGAAGGGTATGAAGAAGCGCAACACTAGCGCAAAGACAGCGAATGATCCTAACAGCCGCATTAACAAAAGTTTGCGGAAGTGGAACTGCTGATGGCGTTCCTTCAGTCAAACATACCGCATTTTAAATGCTGGGTTCGTAGGGAATATACGCACAACCACATGGCATATCATGGTGAGTTTTTGCACGCTATGGTGATCGCCGTAACTACCATACCTAATCGATGCCTGTCGTTTCAGGTCATTTTTACTGGCTGTGAGACAGACGATACCGATGAACCTAACGTTCATGGCGGAGCTATGTGGGCACGTATGCCTATTACGGCGCTTGTAGGAGATACACCCCTAGAAGAGTGGCCTGACCCTATGCCCGTATGGGCGGCTCAACCGTGGGATTGTGCGTCTCGTACGCATAGCGTGTACGTGCTAGACAGATGCACTCCCTGCCCTTGGATGGCAAAGATTGACGGTAAGTTCTACCCAGCTAAATATTACTTCACGGTGGACTACACCGATTCTGAGATCGCTGATGACCCAGCACAACACAAACAAGCGCACGTGCTTGAGTTGTTAGACGCAGGGAAGTGGACCGGAAACATCGTAGCGTTACCTAATAACAGGGTGCGAGTGTCGCATCCCGCGTGGTTTGAGATGGGAGAAGGCGCTCCTGATTTCTTACCCTCACAACATATTCACTACAGTAAGTCTGACTTAGACTACACATTGGATGTAAACCAAGTTTTTGACAATCTCTATGCGGAGGGAGATGACAATGAAAATGATGAAGAAAGGTTATAAGAAGGGCGGAATGCCTATGACAAAAGGGCCAGACGGGAAAATGGTTCCTGAGTTTGCTATGGACGGTAAAGGTTCGGGAGACATGGGTAAGAAAAAGAAGCGTGGTAAAGCTATGGATGCTGTTACGGGAACTGGTCCAGCGGCACCTCGTAAAGCTATGAAAAACGGCGGCATGGCGAAGAAAGGTTACGCTAAGGGTGGCAAGGTTCGCGGTGCAGGTATTGCGCGTAAAGGCACACGACCTTGTAAGATGCGATAACATGCGTCGTTACTATAAGTCAGGCGGGAAAATATGTGCCAAGGGTAAGGCGTGGGCAAAGCGCACCTTTGACACGTACCCGTCTGCTTACGCGAACATGGCGGCGTCTAAATACTGCAAAGACCCTAACTATGCTAAGGGTGCCAAAGGCAAAAAGGCGAAGAAGTAATGGGTGATTTGAAGAAGTGGCGAGATCAAGAGTGGGTTCGTATCGGTACCGATGGCGAAATCAAAGGCGAGTGCGGCACCTCTAAAGACAAAAAGAACCCTGACCGGTGCTTGCCTAGGAGTAAGGCGCAAAGCCTATCTAAGTCTGAACGTTCTTCGACAGCTAAAAAGAAGAAGCGTGAAGGTAAGAAAGGCAAGACTGTGGTCAAAAACACCAAGCAAGCGGAAGTAAAATTTCGCGAAGGTGGGCTTGCTCGTGGTAAGCGTTCCATAGCTCGTGGTTGCGGTGCTGTTATGGACAGCAGACGTAAAAAGACGTTGTATACGTAAGGAGAGAAACAATGGAAGTGTTCCAAAACGGAAGGTTTTCTACGGGAGAGCCGGTCTATCAGGTAGGCACTAAAAACGCAGACGGTACGTACGATACTGTTGTATACGACCTAATGACTAAAGAGCAGGCAGAGGCTAAACTAGAAGCAATGGGCGTTAAAAAACCCGTTGAAAAGAAGCCTGTAGCTAAGAAAAAAGCTCCAGCCAAGAAGAAATCTGCGAGTAAAAAGTAATGGCAACTTCAGGTACTACAGCATTCAACATGGACTTCACGGAGATCGCTGAAGAAGCGTGGGAACGTGCTGGCCGTGAAATGCGATCTGGATACGATTTGCGTACTGCACGTCGGTCCATGAACCTGATGACCATTGAGTGGCAGAATCGTGGGATCAACTTGTGGACAATTGACGAAGGCACTGTAAGCCTCGTTGCTGGTACGTCTGAGTACGATTTACCAGCAGACACCATTGACCTTCTTGAGCAGGTCATACGTACCGGTGCAGGCAACCAATCAACACAATCTGACCTTACGATAAGTCGTATTAGCGTAAGTACCTACGCGTCTATCCCAAACAAGTTATCGCGTGGTAGACCTATTCAAGTGTGGATAGAACGCCTACGTGACAACCCTAAGATCAACGTTTGGCCTGTGCCAGATACAAACGACTACACCTTTCGTTATTGGAGGCTACGCCGCGTCCAAGATGCGGGCGCTGGTTCCGAGACTTCAGACATGAACTTCCGCTTTTTCCCATGTCTTGTTGCAGGTCTTGCATACCACATCGCTATGAAAGTGCCAGAGCTTGCTGAACGCTTACCTATGTTAAAACAAGTATATGAAGAGCAGTTCGCATTGGCGGCGGGCGAAGATAGAGAGAAAACACCAGCTCGTTTTGTCCCTCGCGCTATGAGGATCTGAGATGGGCAATCGATTTGCGTCAAGTCAGAAAGCGCTCGGCGTATGCGATGTATGTGGTTTTACGTACAAACTGCGTGAGCTACGTAATGTTTACAAGAAAGGACGTGATACAAACATTAAATCATGTCCTGAATGTTGGGATGGGGATCACCCTCAGCTAAAGCTGGGAGAGTTTCCTGTTAATGACCCACAAGCGCTACGTGATCCACGTCCTGATTCCAATCAGTATGCGGCTAGCAGAGCGTTAATAGAGCCAGTCAAGCCGGTTGTCGGTACTGGATTTATAGGGCAAGCTACAGTTCAGATTTCGTAGGAGTAATTATCATGCGTAAGAAAGCACCAAAAGCTACTAAAAAGCCTAGCCAAAAGAATCGAAAAGTGAAGGTTCGAGGCACTGGCGCGGCTACAAAAGGACTTTATGCACGCGGTCCTATGGCGTAAATCATGAACTATACCGAGCTGAAAACTAACATTGAGGACATCACTGAAAACACGTTCACTGATGATCAGCTCGCTATGTTCACGGAACAGGCTGAACAGAAAATTTATAACACTGTTCAAATCCCCGCGCTTCGTAAGAACGTTACGGGGACGCTTACAGCGAGTAATAAATACCTAGCTACCCCCGCTGATTATCTGTATACCTATAGTTTAGCGGTTGTAGACGGTAGCGGTAATTATCATTTCTTGTTAAACAAGGATGTGAATTTTATTCGTGAAGCGTATCCAGTACAGACTACTACAGGATTACCTAAACACTACGCTAACTTTGATGATGATAGCTTTATTGTGGGACCAACTCCTGATAGCGGGTATACAATGGAGCTTCACTACGGGTATTACCCTGAGTCAATAGTAACGGCGGGTACTACGTGGTTAGGCGAAGAGTTTGATTCTGCGCTCTTGAACGGAGCGTTGGTAGAAGCCTTGCGTTTTATGAAAGGTGAGCCAGACCTCGTGCAGATGTACGAGCGCATGTACGTACAGTCGTTGAAGTTACTCAAAAACCTTGGCGATGGTAAACTTCGCGGCGATACTTATCGTTCAGGACAACCTCAGATACCTGTAACTTAGGGGATAAAAGATGGCAATTACTCAAGCAATGTGCACGTCATTCAAGAAAGCGCTTCTTGATGGCGAGATGGATTTTAGTTCAGACACGTCAGCAACGTTCAAAATCGCGTTGTTTACTTCGTCTGCAACACTCGGGGCGTCTACAACGGCGTACTCAACAACGAACGAAGTTTCAGGAACTGGGTATACAGCAGGTGGTAACACGTTAACTGTTGTGGCTCCCACGACGTCTGGGACTACAGCGTTCCTAGACTTTGCAGATACAACGTGGTCTACCGCAACAATCACCGCGCGAGGAGCATTGATTTACAAGTCGGGTGGTGGCGATCCTGCTGTTGCTGTCCTTGATTTTGGTGCCGACAAAACGTCTACCGCTGGCGACTTTCAGATTCAGTTCCCTACAGCCGACGCGAGTAACGCCATTATTCGGATAGCGTAATGCCCTCCTCTGTCACGTATACAGGGTGGGGTTCTACCGCTTGGGGCCAAGGCTCTTGGGGTACAGATCTCACCATTGTAAACGTCGATGGAGTAGGAGCTACCGGCGCAGTTGGCACTGTTGTTGTCGCCGCTGATGCCGATGTAAGTGTTACTGGATTAGAAGCTACTAGCGCACTTGGTAATGTTACCGTTACTGGTGCGGCTACAGTCCAACCATCAGGACTTGAAGCCACTGGTGGTATAGGAAACGTTCTTGTTGTTGCCGACGCTAATGTCGGCGTTACCGGTGTCGCCGGTACTTCCGCTTTAGGTTCTGTCACCGTTATCGCTGATGCAAATGTCAGCGTTACGGGTCTTTCTGCTACGTCTGCGCTTGGTACAGTCGTTGTCGCCGCTGACGCAAATGTCAGTGTCACAGGAGAAGAAGCTACCACAGCTCTTGGTTCTGTCACCGTCACAGGTGGTGCGAACGTATCTTCAACCGGTGTTGAATCTACAGGTGCGATAGGCACCGTCAGCGTTTCAGGCGATGCAAACCTCACAGTTACTGGCGTTGCAGGTACGACGGCGCTTGGTACGGTTGTTGCTACAGGTGACGCCATTGTCTCTCCATCAGGTCTTGAAGCTACCACTGGCCTTGGGGCTGTTGTTGTTACTGGAACAGCAAATGTATTCCCAACGGGATTAGAAGCTACTGGCGCTCTTGGTACGGTCGCTGTTGTTGCTGGCGCTAATGTAAGCGTCACAGGAGAAGAAGCTACCACGGCTATCGGCACTGTCGCTGTAACAGGTGACGCCATTGCAACTCCGTCAGGTCTCGAAGCGACCGGCGCAATCGGAACTGTTAGCGTAGGTGTTGTTGTTGATGTAGAAGTAACAGGAGTTGAAAGTACCGTAAGTTTAGGTACAGTAACTGTTACTGCTGGAGCAACTGCACTCCCAACAGGCGTAGAAGCCTCGGGTGCAGTCGGAAACGTGTTCATCTGGGGTGAAATACCTACAGATCAGACACCAGACTGGCAAGCGATTTCTGACGGACAAACGCCAACTTGGGGTAACATATCATCAGGCCAAACCCCAAATTGGCAGAACATTACAGATACGCAGAGTCCTTCTTGGGGTAATCTGGATACAGACCAGACGCCAAATTGGGACGATATAGCCGCTTGAGGACAAGAGAATGGCAACACAGTACACCAGCATACTTAAACTAGCGCTTCCCGTACAAGGCGAGCTTAGTGGTACTTGGGGCGATGTTGTAAACGACAACATCACTTCGATGGTAGAAGAAGCCATCGCAGGCCGCGCAGTCATCAATACATGGACCGCTAACTCTCACACACTAACCACTGCCGATGGCACGACTTCTGAGTCTCGTGCGGCAATTCTTACTTTGACTGATACTGGCACAGCGTTGACCGGTGCAGGCACTGTTGTTTGCCCAGCGGCGTCTAAGATTTATATCGTTGAGAACGGTACAGGCCAGACGATTACTGTTAAAACGGCTTCTGGTACCGGTGCCGCTGTACCTGATGGCAAGAACATGGTGGTCTTTTGTGACGGTACAAACGTCGAAGAAGGCATCACAAACATTAACAGCCTTACACTTAATGGCGACGGCGCTACCGTTTCAAGTATCAAAGATGAAGACAACATGGCGTCTGATAGCGCCACAGCACTCGCCACCCAGCAGTCGATCAAGGCGTATGTTGATTCTCAAGTCGCAGGTTCTGACACACTCTCTGAGGTTCTGGCTAACGGTAATACCACAGGCGGCACAGACATCTCGGTCTCGTCAGGCGACGACATCACCTTTGCTGACAACTCGAAGGCTATCTTCGGTGCTGGCTCTGACCTACAGATTTATCACAACGGTACTGGAAGTTACATAGAAGAAAACGGCACTGGTAATTTATTCATTGAAGCTACGAATCTTCGTATTAAATCAGCTTCTGGTGAAAACTATATTGCCGCAGACCAAGACGGTGCTGTTACTGCTTACTACGACAATACTGCTCGTCTAGCCACAACCGCCACAGGCATCGACGTAACTGGCACAGCTACTGCAACATCTTTTAACGGCTATTTAGAAAGCGGAGTTACAGCAACACCTACAAATTCAAGCAGTGCGACTATTTACACAACGTCAGGTAGTCACCCTGATTACGCTTCAACTGACTTAATTATTCAAGCAAGAAGCAGTGCGTCTCGTAGTATTTACATGCTTACTGGTACAACCACTCCTGTTAACAGACTTAAGGTTGACGGTGGCGGCGACATCAGCTTCTACGAAGACACTGGCACGACTGCAAAGTTGTTCTGGGATGCTAGTGCTGAGACTCTTGTTGTTACGGGGAGTGACGCAGGAACAGCAGGTATTTTTGTTGAATCTAGCACATCAGGTGTTGGCGCAAGACTAGACACTATTGATGCGACTACTTCTAATAGCGCAACTCTTACTAATAGCTTACTGCTAGATAGTGATAATCACGCAGTTATTAGAATAGATAGCAATAATAACGGCTCTGGTGATTTTTATATTACTGAAAGCAGTTCAGACACAGCGCGTTTACGTGTTGCTAATAACGGCGACGTGTCTTTGTTTGAGGACACGGGTACGACCGCAAAGTTTTATTGGGATGCTTCTGCGGAGTCGTTGGGTATCGGCACTAGCAGTCCTGAAGAAGCACTTCATGTTTCAGGTTCTTTTGGTGATGCAATTACATCTAAATTTGAAAACACAGGCTCTGCACTTTCATATATAGAATTTGAAAACAGTGCCGCAAGTGGTGCATTAATAGGCGCAAGAGGGCAACGGTTATCGTTTTTGCCTAACGGCACAGAAACAATGGTTATCGACTCTAGCGGAAACGTTGGTATCGGCACTGACAGTCCAACAGATATCCTTTCAGTGGGTACATTAGGGTCAGGCTCTAACTCAATTATTACAATTGGAGCCAGCACTACTGGAACTTCGTCTATCTATTTTGGAGATGGAGCAAGTGCGGCAAGATTCAGAGGGTACTTTGATTATGTACACTCTTCTGATTCATTAGCTATTGGCACAGCCGCCGCAGAACGCATGCGCATCGACTCTAGCGGCAGGGTTGGGATAGGTTTAACTCCGTCATCAAGCGCCCCTTTAACAAATGTTGATGCGGGTATACTCCAAGTAAACGGCAACATAGAGTTACGATTCGGAGGCACAAATGTTGACCCCGCTGGTGCTAAATATTTTAACATCGTTAATACAGACACAACATTAGTTGCAAATCAACCCTTAGGTGGATTGCAGTGGGTGGGATTAGATAGCACAAACCCAAATAGCAACATGGCTAGTATTACAAGTTATTGCTCAGGCAATGCAGGAACTACTGCTGATTTACGTTTTAAAATTGCCGGCTCAGAACGCATGCGCATCGACTCAGCGGGTCGGGTAGGTCTGGGGACTAGTTCGCCTAGTTCTTTACAAGCTGGAGCAGAAAATCTTGTAGTAGGTTCTGGCTCAGGCGATGAAGGAATGACTATTTACTCTGGAGCCGCCAATAGAGGGAATATTTATTTTGCAGACGGGACAACTGGTTCAGACCCATACAGAGGACAGATAAATTATTTTCATGATTCAGATTACTTAAGATTTGTAACAGCCGCCACAGAACGCATGCGCATCGACTCTAGCGGTACTGCCATGTTCAAAGGCGGTACAACAGACAACGCTATTCAAATATGGGAAAGCAACTCTGAAATAGCACGTATTGGTGGCTCTTCAGGCACTCTAAACTTTTTAGTAGGGTCTACTACTGAGTCACGCCTAGCTATCGACTCATCAGGGAATGTTGGTATTGGTACTAGCAGTATTGATTTAACGTCATCAGGTAGAACGGTTGTTCAGGTAGAAGGAAGTAGCAACGCACTTCTAAATCTAACTGATGGAACAAGCCGACTTTACTTGCATCAAAAAGGCGGAACTTCTGGTGCTGATATTTGGAATAGTGCAGATAGCTATATGCGGTTTGCTACTAACGACACAGAACGCATGCGCATCGACGCTAGCGGTAATGTGGGTATTGGCGTTGTACCCGAGTCTTACCAAGAACTTTATAGGGCACTGCAAGTTGGAAACACCGCGTTAATTGGTCGTCATTCTGGCGGCACCTCTGAAATGTATTTAACTGCTAATTCTTATTATGACGGAGCGTGGAAATACATCGTATCAGATGAAGCAAGCGTTATTTCGCAGTCAGCAGGGGTAATTAGTTTTTTAAATGCCGCATCAGGCACAGCAGATGCAACAATTAGTTGGTCTGAAGCCATGCGTATCGACTCATCTGGCAACTTGCTACACGGAATTACTGGCGTTCCGACAGGTGTTTTACTTGGTAAGCAACTTGTAAGCAGTAGCCCAACAGGCTCAGAAATTATTGCTTTTAGAGAAGATTCCTCTGTAGCTGTCGGTGACAAATGCGGTGCTTTTCTAATTGGCAACAGCGACACTGATGGAAATGAAGACCACTTTGTTGGGATGTGGGGCAAGACAACTTCCACTAACGGGGCGCAAAACCTGAACTTTGCCGCGGGTCGTTCTGGTTATGAAAGTGACTCACCTCAAATGACACTGGACTCTAGCGGCAACTTGCTGGTTGGAAAAACTGGTACTTCTTTTAGCACAGCAGGTAGCCGTTTAACTCCTGATGGAGGTGGACAGTTCGTCGTTGATGGTGCGGCTGGGGTTGAGATTAATAGATTAACCTCTGATGGGGACATTGTTGCGTTTTACAAGGACACGACGACAAAAGTCGGTAGTATTGGTAGTAGCAACGGCGGTGAACGCCTGTACATGGTTAATGACTCCACAGGTTTTTGTTTCTTGGGAGATTTTAGTCGAATACTACCTTGTGATTCCGCAGGAGCACCAAGAGATGCCGCCATTGATTTAGGGCAAAGCTCAGGTGGACGCTTCAGAGACCTTTACCTGTCAGGCGGTGTTCAGTTCGGAACCACTGGTGCGGCGGCACAGAATCTGGATGACTATGAAGAAGGGACGTGGACTCCTACGCTTTTAGCAAGTACAACGAACCCAACAACTTCTTCGTTAACTATACATGGCGCCACTTATACAAAAGTTGGTCGAACGGTTCATGTACAGGCGTACATAGTGGCTAATATTACAAATGTTGGTTCAGGAGATGCTCAGATAGGAGGATTGCCTTTTAACGTAGCGACTGGATACACGCCAGCAGTTTTCAAGCACGGAGATTTAATTGAATCTAATGGCGGTTATTTTAATAATGGATCAAATAACATAATTGCAATTAATGATTATACAACGAATGGCAAACCATACGCAGGAACAGGCAATAGGGGATTAATGATTTCTGGCACATACGAAGTATCTTAATTATCTCAAGTGGATTCTTGAGACGGACTAAAGGAGAAAGACCATGGCATTAACTAAAAGCGTAACAGCAGACAAAATTGAAGTAGTTCAAGGACAAGATGAGGATGGTAACGCTACTCAGGTTGTCCAAGTACGGACTGCTACTCGTGTACTCGAGGACGGTGCTGTAATTTCACAGTCGTATCACCGTCATGTAATTCAGTCAGGTGACGACTGGTCATCTGAACCCTCTAACGTGCAGGCTATCTGCAACGCAGTATTTAGCTAAGGAGAAAACTAATGGCTACATTCACATGGACCATCCCTACCGTAGAACACGTTATTGCTGATGGCGGCATCAATATCGTTCATTGGCGTTGTAACGCGGAGCAAACAGAAGGATCTGGTGACGACGCTGTGACTTACACAGCTTCAAGCTACGGCACGGTAGGTTTGACCTACGATGCCTCTAGTTCTGATTTCACGCCCTATGATGATGTAACTGAGTCGCAGGCAGAAGGCTGGATTTGGGCAAATGGTGTTGATCAGGACGCAACAGAAGCGGCTCTGCAAGACAATATCAACGCTCAGATTAATCCAACTGAGGCATCTGGCACGCCTTGGTAATTAATTAACCACAACTAGGAGTAACGACGATGGGAAAAAATGAAAAGACCCCAATCACCGTGAACGACAAAGAGTACATCCTTGAAGATATGACCCCGCAACAACAAGCGATGGTCAACCACATCAACGATCTTGATCGCAAGTTATCCAGTGCGCGTTTTAACGTGGACCAATTGGCCGTAGGTAGAGAAGCCTTCGTAAATCTTTTGGCTCAATCACTGGACCAAAGTGAGGAGATCACCGATGAGGATTACGAAGAAGTGTCTGCTGACTCTGCTGATTAGTCTCTCAAGTTCTGCCTTCGGGCAGGACACCCCCAACATCGATCCAGTTCCCGACGTTGACCCAGCTCCAGTAAGGGACGATGGTGAGTACGAGCCGGATTTCGATGGTGGTGGAGATGACACTAATATTGAGGGCGACCTAAACACGTCGAACTCAAACAACAACAACGTCAGCAAAACGTATAACGGTGCGGGTAGTCGCTCTATGCCTGCAAATACTGCTGTAGCACCTTCTCTCATGAGTACAGGGCAACAGTCATGTCTTAAGTCGATATCAGGTGGCTTACAGTTAGTTTCTGTAGGTATATCGTCTGGTAAATACGTACAAGATCCTGAGTGTAACCGCCGTCTAAACGCCATTACCCTGTCAAATATGGGCATGAAAGTGGCCTCTGTCAGTTTGATGTGCCAGAATGCTCAGGTATGGAGAGCCATGTTTATGAGCGCAACTCCATGCCCAATTATTCGGTCTGGCAGATTACTCGTGGGTAAAACCGCCATACTAGCGATCAAACAGAATCCAGATATGTGGATTCCTGACTATGAAGAGGACAAGGCTTTTTACGATGAGCTTTTAGCCGGAGGGGGCGATGACAGCGGCGAGCAAGAGTCTAATAGTGGTAGCCTTAGCGAGCGCTTCCGTTCAACTAAACGCAACCGAGATTGACGATTTAGTTGACACCTCTCAAAGCATTCGTGACACCTTCGCTTACGGCATCAAGACGATTGCAGGAGGTGAATCTTACGCTGGAGAAGGTTACATCGCTCCAGCTATGGCCGAGAACGGTTACATCAGTAAGAGCCAACAAGACGCCTACAACCAAGCCGTTGCCGCAGTTCAAGCGGCTACTTACTCTTACGACCCCAATGCGGATCAATACTTTCAAGACCAAGCCGACCAAGCTATGGATCAGGTGTCAGAAATGATCGACGCCTATGTCGATGCGGCACAGCAGATTATTATGGTTGCGACTGTTAACGAGATGGCGCAAGACGCGCAGTCTGCACCGGATGAACGAGAGGCTATGGCTCTTCAGGAGTTTATGGGCGCTAACGATGTAACCCTGCAAGATCAAGAGATAGAGGCGTATAACGATGCGTTGTCTAATACTGAACAAGCAATACAGGTAGCCGCCGCATACATGGCAGTTGCTAACGATGAAAACTTACTGAATCAAGCAGATAATATGGCTAGAGAGTACAACGTAACCTTTGAGGAGGCCGCGTCTGTTTTCTTTGACTTAAACACACAAGCCGTTTGGGTGTCGTTTGATGGCGGTAGTACCATCCAAGGTTTGCAAGTAGGTAACTACTTTGTTGCCGCAGAAGACGTGTTAACACGTGCTGAGACACAGGAATTTTGGACTACGAGCCCGGAAGGTGGTTGTTATTTCGCGGAAAATCAAGAGGAGTGCTTGAGCGGTGGCCCTTGAAGATTTAGAAGTTAATGTCGGCGGGACGTCTATTAAGGGCGTTTGGATCGCTATTGTGTTCACTTTTGGCTCAACAATTGGGGGCGGAATCTGGGCGGCATCTCAGTTCTTTTCTCAGCTTAACGAGCAAAGCGAAGCGGTTATTGCCGCTACCACGCAAGCAGAAGGTTTGGCTACACGCTTTGATGACCTTAGAGAATCAAATACTACTCGATTGCAGGCGATGGACGTGAAACTGTCGAATATGGAGCAAGCCATGACTGCGGCAGACGTTGAAAATCTGCAAGGTAAGCTAGCAGAACTTGGCGCGAACCTCGTGCAAATTATGGATGCACAGCAAGAGCTACTGGACTTACGTGATCGTATCAGTACAGTAGAGAAAACGTCATCTGAAACAGAATTACGCGTAACTGGTAAACTAGACGCTCTTTCAACAATAGATGATCGAATTTCTAGGTATGAACGTGACATGGATGACTTATGGACGGCCATCGATGCAACAAACCCGCTAGGTGGTAATTGATGGACACAGCACAAGAAGCATTAAAAAGAATTGAAATACACCAAGCTGAGTGCGAGGTGCTTCGTAAGTCTATAGACGATAGGCTCGACCGAATTGAGAAACGCCTTGATGACGGCGGCGGACAATTTAAGCGCCTCGAACGTATGATCTGGGGCAACACGGTTCTCGTGGTCAGCCTACTAAAAGGTCTGGAGTATTTAGGATGAACTTCGATAAGGTAAAAGGTTTAGTGGGCTCTCTTGCCCCCACCCTTGGAGCCGCTCTGGGTGGCCCTGTAGGTGGTGCGGCGGCATCGATGCTTGCGGATGTTTTAGGTTGTGACCCCGCTCCAGCCAAGATTGAAAAGGCACTGGCGCAAGCAACACCAGAGCAGTTAGCTGAAATTAAGAAAGCAGAATTAGACTTTGAAGTTCGCATGAAAGAACTAGAAGTAGACGTCTTTGCGTTAGAAACCGCTGATACTCAGGATGCCAGAAAAAACTTTTCTAAAGATTGGACTGCACGTGTTATCGGTTTAATCATGGTGCTTTTCTTTTGTGGGTACGTTGGCCTAATTACGCTCTTACCACCAGAACAAAATTCTATGGAATTAACGAATCTCGTGATGGGTTACCTAGGTGGCCTAGTCAGCGCAGTAGTGAGCTTCTATTTTGGGTCGAGTCAGAATAAAGGATAGCGCATGAATAAGCTGGTAAAGCAATTAAAGCGGCACGAAGGTGTTCGCACTCATGCGTATAAGTGCAGTGCAAATATGATCACTGTGGGCGTGGGTAGAAACATAGACGAGAACGGCGGTCTTGGCTTGTCTGACGATGAGATCGACTACCTCCTTGAGAATGACATCAAAAGATGTAAGCAAGAGCTGATTGCACTACCTTGGTTTGTGGACCTCGATTCGGTACGTCAGGACGCGATTATCAACTTGTGTTTCAATCTAGGTATGACGCGCCTGCTGGGTTTCAAGAACGCTCTAGCGGCAATGGAAGCAGGAGATTACCCGAAAGCCGCCGACGAATTTTATGATTCACGCTGGGCTAAACAAGTAGGATCACGTGCGGACGAAGTTTGTGAAATGATCCGTACAGGTCGGTACGGAGAAGGGTATGCGTAATACTGTAGAAGCTCGTGACGTAGATGGAAATACCGAACCAACACACACAGTAGAAGTTGTTTGTGCACATTGTGGCTACGACCTTGACGAAGCCGAGTTAGAAGCCGACACTTGTTCAGATTGTGGTCAACCTCTTAACTTAAAAGAGAGCGTATCTATACAAGTAACCACGTTGCCACCGGTATTCGGCGACACTCTATAGGTGCGATATGGCGTTAAAAAAATTAGCTTTCAAGCCGGGAATCAATCGTGAAGTAACACGGTACACCAACGAAGCTGGTTGGTACGAGTGCGACAAAGTGCGGTTTCGGCAAGGGTATCCCGAGAAGATTGGTGGGTGGGAACGTATTTCCGTGTCTACCTTTCAGGGCGTATGTCGCTCTTTATCTAACTGGATAACCCTTGGGAGCATCAACCTCATTGGCGTAGGTACGCACCTTAAGTTCTATCTAGAGCAGGGTGGCGGCTACAACGATATTACGCCGATTCGAGAGACCACCGCCGCCGGTGCTGTGACCTTTGCGGCTACTAACGGTTCAGCCACACTGACAATCACTGATGCCGGTCACGGTGCACGTGAAGGAGACTTTGTTACGTTTAGTGGCGCAGTAACACTAGGTGGTAACATTACTGCCAATGTGTTAAATGCCGAATATCAGGTTGTTACTGTACTCGACGCTAACTCCTACACCATAACAGCTACAGCTACAGCCAATGCGTCCGACACAGGTAACGGCGGGTCTTCAGTGGTTGGTGCGTATCAGATACGTACAGGTGAGCCTTACGAAGTGCCTCTTTCCGGTTGGGGCGGTGGTACATGGGGTGCCGGTGTATGGGGCACAGGTGGCATTTCTACCGAAGCTATTCGTCTTTGGAGTCAGTCCAACTTTGGTGAAGACCTAATATTTGGACCGCGAGGTGGTGATATCTTCTACTGGGATGCAACCAACGGCGTAGAGACTCGGGCTGTATACCTAAACACGCTATCAGGTGCGTCGAATGTACCCACCAAACAAAACTTTATTCTTGTATCTGACGTTAGCCGGTTTGTCTTTTGTTTCGGTTCAAACTCGCTGGGCTCTGCAACGTTCGACCCTATGCTGATTCGGTGGTCTGATCAAGAAGACCCTGCAAATTGGACGCCAGCGGCTACAAACCAAGCAGGTGACCTACGACTATCCAAAGGCACAGAAATCGTAACGGCCAAACAGTCACGCCAAGAGGTGCTCGTTTGGACTGATTCTTCTGTGTATTCGCTTCAATACCAAGGCGCTCCGATTGTTTGGGGCGTGCAGTTGGTAGGCGACAATATCTCTATTGCCTCTCAAAACGCGGTTGGGTTTTCTGGTGGCGTTGCCTATTGGATGGGCAAAGACAAGTTCTATTCCTACGATGGACGTACGCAAACGCTACCTTGTGACGTTCGGCGGTTTGTATTTAACGACTTCAACGAGTTGCAGTACGACCAAGTATTTGCAGGTACAAACGAAGCGTTCCACGAGATATGGTGGTTCTACTGTTCGCAAAACAGCCAAACAATTGACCGATATGTTGTCTACAACTACCTCGAAAAAACGTGGTACTACGGCACGATGGCGCGTACAGCTTGGCTTGATTCTGGACTGCGTGACTACCCACTAGCGGCTTCATACACATACAACTTGACCAACCACGAGTTTGGCACCGACGACAACGAGACAGGCACCCCTGTGCCGATTTCAGCGTCCATCACGTCTGGGCAGTTTGATATAGACGACGGTGATCGGTTTGCGTTTATTTGGCGCTTGATGCCGGATATGACATTTGATGGCTCTACGACGGACGATCCCCATGCCACTATGAGCCTGTTGCCGTTGGCTAACTCTGGTTCGGGTTACAACAGTCCTACATCTGAGGGAGGGTCCAACTCTGGTACGGTAACACGTACGGCTACAGTGCCTATTGAGAAGTTTACAGGGCAGGTAAACACACGCGTGCGTGGCCGTCAGATGTCTATCAAAGTTGAATCAGATTCTCTTGGAGTTCGATGGCAATTAGGTTCACCACGAGTGGACATGCGCCCTGACGGGAGGCGCTGATGGCTAACGAATTAGAGCGTCCTGCTCCTCCAGCGTTGCCTCTTGCAACCGAGACTTACGACCGCCCGTTTATGGACCAGAACAGCAATGTTCTGCGGCTGTTCTTTACACGCCTTATAAACGCGTTTGATAACTTAGTCAGCACTGAAGGCGGTGGCAAGTTTCTTCATTTTCCGTACGGTGTTTTTTACAGCACCGTAGACCAAACAGCGGCAAACCCCAATACAGGTTATGCAGTTACGTTTAATACGACACGCGCTAGTAGTGCAGTTACTGTTGCAAGTAACTCTCGCCTTACTGTTAGTAACGATGGGGTGTACCACGTAAAAACAACACTGCAACTTGAGTCTACAAACAGTTCCTCTAAAACTGTGTCTATTTGGTTGGCAATAAACGGCACGGCACAGATTAACAGCGCACACGAATACGTTATTTCAGGGTCTGGTAACAAAGACATAGCCAATTGGAACAGTTCATTAGCGCTTTCCGCTAACGATTATATGGAAATATTTTGGGCTACGGATAATGTAAACGCTACACTTAGCGCAAGTGCCGCTTCCTCACCTCGCCCCGCTGTTACATCCGCATCGGTTGCGGTAACATTTGTTAGTAACACATAACGGCTGGGTATCGTATGGCGTATTACGTAGGTACAAAAGAGTTTCCCAGCATTACTGCGGCGCTGGGGTACCTGCGTGCAAATAGACCGCCCGGTCTCGGAATTACGACAAAGCCGGTAGGCGGGAAACCTGCGCCTATTACAAAACAACCTGCGCCAGCTCCTGCTCCGCCTGTAAAAGGAGCACCCCCGCCAAAACAAGCGCCTATTGTGCGCCCTCCTGCGCCAGCTCCTGCTCCTGCTCCTGCTCCTGCTCCTGCGCCAGCTCCTGTTAGGTTTCCTACACCACCACAAAATGAACGAGAAGATAGAGAACTACAGGAACGTATTCGTGCAGAGGCCGAAGCCAGACGTGTTGCCGAGGAAGAAGCTAGGCGTAGAGCCGCTGAAGAAGCCGCCAGACGACGCGCAGAGGAAGAACAGCGTAGACAGCAAGAAGAAGCCAGACGTGCCGCAGAAGAAGCTGAAGCCGTTGCCAGAGCTGAGGAAGAGGCTAGACAACGTGCTGAAGAAGCCGCAAGGGTAGCCGCTGAAGCTGAAGCACGACGCCAAGCGCAATTAGAAGCACAGCGTGCGGCAGAAGCCAGACGTATTGCTGAGGAAGAAGCGGAGCGTAGGAGAGCGGAAGAAGAAGCCGCCAGACTTCGTGCAGAAGAAGAGGCGCGTCAACGTGCGGCAGAAGAAGCCGCAAGGGTAGCCGCTGAACGCGAAGCCGCCCGTATCCGTGCCGCACAGGAAGAAGCTCGACGTCAAGCAGAAGAACGCGCACGTAGAGAAGCTCAAGAAGAAGCTCGACGTCAAGCTCAAGAAGAAGCTCGTTTACGTGCAGAGGCAGAAGCAGAAGCTCAACGGCAAGCAGAGGAAGCCGCGAGACTTGAAGCTGAACGTGAAGCCGCTCGTATCCGTGCAGAAGAGGCTGAAAGACAACGTGCGGCAGAAGAGGCTGAAAGACAACGTGCAGAAGAAGCTGAAAGACAACGTGTAGCGGAAGAACTTAGACGCCAGCAAGAAGCGGCAGAGGCTATTCGCCGTGCAGAGGAAGCTCAACGCGCCGCTGAAGCCGCCGCTAGACAACGTGCGATAGAAGAAGCTAGACGTCAAGCAGAAGAACAACGTAGAGCCGAAGAAGAAGCTAGACAGCGTGCGGCAGAAGAAGCCGCTAGACGCCAAGCAGAAGAGGCCCGACGCCAAGCCGAATTAGAAGCGCAACGTGCGGCAGAAGAGGCGAAACGTAGACAGCAAGAAGAAGCCGCAAGAATAGCCGCAGAAGAAGCCGCTAGGCGTGCAGAAGAAGCCCGTGCCGCAGAAGAAGCGGCCCAACGTGCGGCAGAAGAAGCCGCTAGACAACGCGCCGCAGAAGAAGCTCGTATCCGTGCAGAGGAAGAAGCGGCTAGACGTGCCGCAGAAGAAGCAGAACGTGCCGCCGCAGAGGAAGCACAACGCCGTGCCGAAGAGGCTAGACGTGTAGCAGAAGAGGAAGCTAGACGTCGCGAAGAAGCTGAAGCTGAAGCGGCTCGACAACGCGCGGCAGAAGAAGAGGCTGAAAGACAACGTGCCGCAGAGGAAGAATCCCGTAGAAATGATTCTGACACCGCGCCGGGGGACGACTCCAGAGAAGGTGGTACAACGTTTCCTCCTACATCTGAGCCTGAACCAGCACCGCCGACAGGGGGGCCAAAAGGATGTCCAGAAGGTTACTTCTATTCTGAGGTAACAAAACAGTGCGAGCCTACGAAACAGGCACCGCGCGAACCAGAGCCAGAGCCAGCGCCAGAGCCAGCGCCAGCGCCAGAACCTGCTCCAGAACCTGCGCCGGATGATGACGACGATGACATAGATATCTGGGACGTATTATTGCGTGATGATACGGGTGTTATTAGTGGTATCCCAAGTGATTGGCAGTCTTCAAATCCTAACGATAGACGTTCACGTGTTTTACAGTGGCGTTCTTCTTCTGACTTTTATCCTGAAGGGCATGAATTTGCAGGTATGGATGTCAAAGACGAGGTTCGTGCTGTTTACGGCTTAGACCCAGAAGATCGTGTAACTGGTGCCCAGCAAAGGGGTCGTATGCGTATGCGGCGCACGTACGATAGAAACTTTGCAGGTTTAAATCGGTACCTTGTAGAAAACAGCCCGACATTTACTGACTACATCGAAGTTGCTAACCAAGCGTACGCTCAAATGCTCGACGCAGGGTTTGAGCAAAGAACGTTCTACGGACGACGACCCAGCTCTGCTAACCCGCTCAATGCTTTTGACGACTTAGTTGAGCTTCATATGCTTCAAAACGCCTCTGATTGGGGCGACTCTATTTTCAGAGCAGATCCTGATGACAGACGAAGAATTCAGCTAAGAAACCTAGGCCGTTTTAACGGTGCTTACAACGGTGTCTTGGGTGTGCTTGGTCTTGATCTTGCTGACTGGGAGCTAAAAACCGACGACAACGCCCAAGCAGGTCTAGGCGATTTTGGTAAATATTCGTGGAAACTACGCGAAGATTCTAACTTCCAAAGAGCTTTCAAAGGCGTCGTAATGGGCGCAATTTCGATGGGTGTAGGTGCCGCAGGAGGCGCTCTTCTAGGACCAGTTTTAGCGTCAGCCGGTATACCTGCATGGGCGGCAACCGCAATAGGCTCGGCGACTGGAAACGCTGTAATGACAGGTGCAATCACGGGCGATTTCAATCCCGATGATTTCCTACAAAGTGTTGTCATGAGTAGTTTGGGTGACTTATTTAACCAAGCGGTAGCAGACGCAGGTGGAGACATAGCCGAAGCACTGGGAGTCGATGGTGCGCTTGATTCTATAAGTGCATGGTTAGAAGAACATGGGCCTCGTTTTATAGGTACAAGCGAAGCCACGATGTCTTATATGGACATTCTTAATACCATTACAGATGGGGTAGCAAGCGTTGCCGAAACAGGAATCAACGGTCTTATCGGTGCCGCAGGTACAATATTAGGTCCAGTATTTACTGCGGGTGTAGAGCTACTTGAAGCATTAGGTTTTGATCTTGGTAGTGCTGATGCCACTGTAATTATGAATATCGCCGCTGATGCGGCTCAGGGTGCATTTGAAAGTATTAACGACTTCGCCGAAGCAATAGCTATGGCCTCTGGTGGTGAATTTGAAAGCGGTAGCGCGTTCCTCGATGCGGTTAACAACGTAGAAACTCTTAGAAACGCTTTTGAAAACGGTCTTAATCTACTGAACGAAACAAACCCTGATTTAGATTGGCGAATACCAGACTTAGAACCCCCACCGGAAGACGAAGATCAAAGACCGTCTGACTTAACAGAAGATAGCGTTTTTGAAATGCTTTCTGACATCATGATTGGAGAGCAAGGTTTACCTGAAGGTACTCCTGCAAGTGTTATAGCCGCTGTAAATAACGCAATCGAAGGTGCAGATGACGACGCCCTTCGTGATATAGCTGGACAGATTGCAGATGCGGGTGGGTTTAATCGTTGGTATTACGAGTCAGTTCTCGACACAAATACCTACAACAACTATGACGATGCTACTGCACGAGAATTAATGCAACGTGCAGGTTTTGATGATGAGCAGATCGACAATTACTTAGAAAACAGACCTCAACCAGAGACACCTGAGTTTGTTTACGAGTGGGAGACCACAGGTAGATGGGCTGATCCCGATGCTATGTTCACGATAAACCGTGACGGCGATAACTATTTTGTAGTTACTAGAAACGGCGATTACAAGTCTATAACTAGAGAACAAGCAGAAACTATATTTGACCTTGAAGATGCGGACGCGACACAAGAAGAAATTGACGATTCAGTCGAAGGATATTTACGAGACCAAGGTTTGTTGTCAGGTGGTGACATTCTTGGTGAGTTCGATGAGTATGGACGCCCCGTGTATATGTACGGGGAAACAATAGACGATTGGTTAAGTTCAGAGGGTGAAGTACGAGAAGTAGATATAGACATCGTACAAGCTGAACCTGAGCCTGAACCAGAGCCAGAACCTGAGCCAGAGCCAGAGCCAGAACCTGAACCTGAGCCAGAAGAGTCCGAAGAAGAGTCCGAGGAAGATTCAGAAGAAGGCGATCCTGCTGAAGATAGCGAAGAATCTGAAGATAGCGAAGAGTCTGAAGAAGGCGAAGAAGCTGATCCAGCACCTGAACCTCAGCCACAACCCGAACCCGAACCTGAACCTCAGCCACAACCTGAGCCGGAGCCTGAACCTGAGCCGATGCCACCGGTGCCACAACCCGAGCCAGAACCCGAACCTGAACCTCAGCCACAACCTGAGCCAGAACCCGAACCTGAACCTCAGCCACAACCTGAGCCAGAACCCGAACCTGAACCTCAGCCACAACCTGAGCCAGAAC
>Ga0208793_1000080_pt1 | contig 60318 bp, 68 predicted proteins | sample 17_taG_FD_184092 | JGI IMG/M metagenome (GOLD analysis project Ga0208793, IMG submission 184092) | Marine viral communities from the Subarctic Pacific Ocean - 17_ETSP_OMZ_AT15314 metaG (SPAdes) (version 2) | ecosystem: Environmental > Aquatic > Marine > Oceanic | place: Pacific Ocean | collected... | reverse complement strand
ATAAAAGTCTGCTTGTTGCGTGCATACCAGTAAGTCTTTGGTTTGTAGTATTGTATCCCTTACCTTGCTCTTTCTTAACTTTTTCCATTATATCAATAACTCTTTTTTCAGATATTGGACTATTAACAATTAATCCATTTTCATCTACATTAATGTTATTGTATTCTTCATCAGTTAAAAAGCTTAAAAAAGTAGCTCCTTGTATATATTTTTCAGACTGCTCCATCGGTAACATTATTAAGTCTGCTATTTGGTCAAATGGAGTCTTTTCCTGCATTGAATAAAAGTTTTCATACATAGACATATCAAACGACACATAGTTTCTTATAAGGGCTGCGTTCTTTTTAAAGTTTTTAGGATTTAAAAATCTTGATTCACCTTTTATAAACTGCTTCATGCCAGTAGCTCTCATAGCTTGATACTTTCCAATAGCTATATTTCCTAAAGGTATTCCTATATTCCAAGGGCCTAAGACTTTAAGTGTAGTAAATAATACAAAAGCATCAGCAGCCTTACCTAATTTAGATGTTTTCTTTTTAGGGCCTTGTTTAGCTAAATACTCTTTGTATATAGTCTGAACCCACTCTTTAAGATTTGGGTTGTCTTCGTTATATTCTAAAACACCATCAATCATAAATCCTAAGTTCTTAAATCCTATAAAGCCATTAGAGCCATAATTAAACATCTGTGTTCTTAATGTCTTTAACGCTATAGACTCTAAGTCATAAGACGCAAACTCTTTCATGTTTACAGACTCTTGAGCTATATAACCACTTGTTTCATCTGTCTCTAGCAGTAAGTTAATTGCTACTCTGTCGTACTCAATAGCAGTACCATCTTCATCTACTCCAGACTTTAAAAGTTCTTCTGCTCTTTTCTTTATTTCAGAAAAATCTTTTAAGTTTTTAAACTTAGACTTAGACACGTTTTTATTTGCATACAACTCTTTCCACTCTAAAAATGTTCTTTGTACTTGCTGTCCAGAAATAGGGTCAGTAGAATAAACAGGAACACTATTTAAGTGATTCTCCATGCCTTCGCTAGTTAAATACATACCATAAAGCCCTTGTCTCATAAATGCTTCGTTAGAGTTAATTGTATGATAAGGTATAGAACCAGTGTATTCTTCATTACCACTAACTGTTTGCATTATTCTACCAAACTCTGTGTGAAAAGCTTTTTCGTTTTTGCTAAGAGTAGTAGTGTCTTTTTTCAAAACTATGTATTCAGAACCATCTTTATCGGTTCTCATTTCGTAAACGTTTTTGTAAATCTCTTTATTTAAATCTCCTTTAAACCAAAGCTTTACATATTCTACAGCTCCTACTTTTTTATAAAAGTCTGCTTTCAAGCTTTTAGCAATTACCTTAATTGGTCTAGCTTGTTTAGAGTATTCTTGTGTAAACTTAAAGTACTGCTCTTCAACAGTTCTGGTCATAGCCTGAACGTCTGGGTTGTTTGTGTCTACGTCATTAGACATTAGCCACTTTTTAAAGAAAGATACATCGCCTTCGTTAGCTCCTGCATATCCTTCAGGATTTAAAGCCATTTGTTCGTCTCTTGCTTTTTGTGCAATAAGAATAGATATTTCTTTTGTTATAGCGTTCTTTCCTACTTTTTCTAAAGAATCGTCTGTAGAAATAGCTACAGCAGTACCCATAAGCTCTTCTTTAGTAAACTTAGACATATTAGCAAGAGAAAATTCATTTGCGTTATCAAGCAAAGAGTCTATAAACTTTTTAGAGTTTTTAAGTTTTCTAAATTCTTTCTCTACTTCTTGAGAAATAGTGTCGTTTTTCATTAAAGACTTTTTCAAACCTCTAGCTTCAAAGTATTCTTCTAAAGTCATGTCTTGATTAAAGCTTCTTAACGCAGAATCGTTAATTACTTTCCTAAGTTTCTTTCTACTACCATTCTTTATGTTTAAAGTTCTGTTTATATTTTCTGCATTAACTAGTTTAGTTTTTTTTTCATTAAAAGGTGTTGGTGTAGTTTCTACTGTGCCTGCTTTTTTAATCCACTGAGAAGGATTGTTATTATCAACAATAGACTTTAAATCAATATAGTGCAACTCCTTGTTAAACATTATTGGAGCAATATCAATACCTCCTTCTATAATAGACTTAACTTTTTCAATATCAAAAACTAAATTATCTCCTTGTCTTGTAAATAACATATCAACAATGTTTTTATTGCTTGATGTTAATTTTTGATACGGTATGTTTGCAAGTTTAAAAACTCCGTTAGATTCAGTAAATTTTAAAAAGTCTATATTTGTTTGTATAGCTTCTTTTATTTCAGGAGATAAAACATCATTTCCAAAGTATACATTAGGAACAGAATAAATATTGCTTCTAGCTGAACTAAGAACATCTGCCCTGCTAAGCGAAAGTCCTTTATTTATTTTTTCAGCAGTTAAGCTTTCGTTAATTTTATTAACTATAGACGTAGGCATAACAGACAATAATGAGTTATCATTAATAAGTCTACCTTTTTTTCCTGTTTTGCTTGGCTGGTTATATTTATAAACAAGTAAAGCTTCTGCAAAACTCATTCCCATTATTTCTATATCCTTAGACTCAATCTCAAATTGACTTCTAATGTTGTTTAGTATTTCAGGAGACGTAGCTCTTGAAACGTATCCAGGTATAACATAAATACTATCTTCTAAAGTTTTTAACATAGAAGGAATAAGGGCATCTACAGACATATTGCCTATAGCAGACTGTATTTCTTTTCTAATGTTTTCTAGTTCGCTTTGACTAATGTCTGTTTTGAGTATGTCTAATAAAGCTTTATCGTAAGCAGACTCTATAATTTCGTTAGAAATACTTTTAGACTTATAACCTTTATCAAACTTAAACACTTTAGATAAAGACTCAGAAAGATTAACAAATTTGTCATTTGATATAGCTGTGTTTTCTTTTAATGCTCTTTTAAGATTGTTTAGAGCATTCTCTCTATTTTTTATAATAGGGTCGTTTATAAGAGCATCTGTAAAGTTTATAATAAGAGGGTTTTCTTTAGTATTTTTCCAGTTATTAATCCTAGTTTCAATTTCTAAACTGCTTTGTGGATTTGTGTTGTACACATTTAATATATCACTCATTGCAGATAAGTCAGACTTAACAGCTTTTAAAACTTTAATTATTGCGTAAGAGTCAGAATCGGTAGATGGCTTTTTAGAAATTCTAATTCCTAATTTAAAGTTTTCAAGTTTTCTGTACTTAGGATATGTAGTAGTATTAAATTCAGTTTTTAACTCTTCTACTCTTTTTGTATTATTAATGTCGTTTACAAAACCTCTAACATCTTTTATTCCATTATTGCTTATTTCTAGCCAAGCCATAAACTCAGGAGAGTAATAATCTAAGCTAGGGTCTATACCTTTTAATATTCTGCTTTGATTAGTGTATTTGTAAACAGAAAGCATTTCTGGACTATTTATATAACTTAAAGCACTTGTAGCGTCAAAACCCATTCTCGACAACAACACTAAGTCTTTTATTACCACAGTATTTAATCCTAAACTAAAGGCTTTTAATTTAGAAGGGTTATCTAAAACAAGCTGTACAAGCTCAGATATAAACTGTACTTCTTTGCCGTTTTTAGAGTCTTTAAATTTATTTAAAATTTTACCTTCTATTTCTATGTTTGCGTTTATTTCTTGATTATAAAAAGACAAATAGTTTGTGTCTCTAAATGCAATAATAAGCTCTCCTAATACATTTCTTATTTCTAAGTTGTTTTGTAAAGAGTATTTGTCAAATTGCATTGTGAGCATATCTTTTTGTTCTTCAGGAACTTTTACTCCAGATTTTTCTAAAGCACTTATGTAGTCATCAGCTTTTTCTGCAACGTTTTCTAACGACAACCCAGTAACATCAGTCATTGCAGGATTGGAAATAAATCTTGTAGATTTAAAAATATAATTATTGTAAGCTTTTTCAGCTTCAGTTAATTCTTTTTTATTAATTCTACCGTCAATAAACAATGAGTCACCATCTTTATCTGAGCCTTTAATTGCAGAGTTGCCTTCTGGTATAGCAACAACCTGTCCAGCATCGCCATCAAAAAAGTCTTTAATTACATATACCTGAGACATAGAAAGTTTATCTGCTGGTATACGGGTAGCAGTAACAATATCTCCAACGCCAAACTTTTTTGACATAGATTCTGGTAAAACAATTTCAGAAACAATAGAGTCAGGATTTAAGCTACCTTTAATATATTTAATTTCAGAAGCTCTTACTCTTGATTTTAATTTAAATCCATAAGGAGATGTTTCAAAAGCTATACCACCTGGCCCTCTAAGCTTAGTTGCTCCTGATATAACATTTTTAGAAAGAACCTCTTGTAGTTTTAGTTGTATTCCAGGTAGATTTATTAATCCACTGCTTACAAGATAAGACATTGGACTACCAGCCCAGCTTGGGTCAATCATGTCTTTAATGTCTTGAGGCAAATTGTCTATTTGCTCATTGCTATAAAGGTCTACGGCTTTAGCATATGTAGCTAATAAGTCTATTACTTCAGACTTTAAAGCATCAGTAGGTACTGACTGTAGGTAATTACTAAGTAACTGTATAGGTGTCGTAGAAGAAGTTTCATTTCTTTTAGATTCTAATATATTTTGTACACCAAACTTAGAAGCATCAAAACCTATGTACCTTAATCCTTCCTCGTTGCTTTTAGCAAACAAACCGTCTCTTTGCTCATTAAGTTCAGTTAAAGATGTACGCTCTGAAATACCACCACCAAATTTATCATTTTTAATTAATAGTTTAATTTTTGCTTGTGTTGCATTTATGCTGTTGCTACTTAAATTACTAAAAGTAGAAAGTATTTCGTCTTCTGTAATTTTTATTTCTTTTACATCTAAAGGAGTAAGAAATTTGTTTTCTGTATCAGATTTAACAGCAGACTTTGGCATAGTAACTATTGAAACATTAGCTCCAAACTTATTAAGCAAGTGTTCTTTTCTGTTTTTCATAATAGCCCTAAGCTTTGCAAGCCCAACATAACCATTTTCAATAGACATTGCTACATACTTATCACTAAGAACAACAGTGTTGTGTTTTAAATATGTATCTCCAGTATCGTATTTTTTACCTTTTTCTTCATAAGATAAACTATCAACTCTTGTGTCTCTACCAGAGTGTACTGTTTTATATACAGAGCCATATTCGTTACCAAGACCAGCGTTTTTATTTAAAAGTCTTGCGTCTTCAGGAAGCATTAAAGACTGTGCGTCATCCACTTGTTTGTATTCTGCTTTTTGAGCAGCAGTAAAGTCGCCAGACTCTAAGTCCTCATCTGTAAGATATTCAAGTCCTTCTTCAGCGTTAGGATTGTAATACAAGTCAGGAGTTATGATATATTCTATATGCTCAAACACAGGTCTACGTCTAGCTATTGCCATAGCAGAACGCTTAGTATAGTCTACTGCATTCTTTCTATCACTATGTTTAGCTACTAAAGTTTTTTGAGCAGAGTATTTGTTTAGTGCTGTAGACACAACTAAATCCTCCAGTAATGAATTAGGAACTTTACCATCAGTAGATTTTATAACTCCGTTTTGAATTAAGTTGGTAATTATATAAGGATTGTCTTTAATATAATTTTCTAAAAACTTAACTTGTTTTGCAAGTTCTTTTTTGTTAACAATGCTATCGAAAGTATTATTTTTATTTGAGATTTGAAATAAATTAGAAACTTTGTCTCCTTTAGAATATCTTGCACCTTCTATTTCTTTAGCTAAATCTTCTACAAAATTGTTTTTAGTAGTTCTTAGGTTTTTATATTTAGGAACAGTAACATTATATCTTCTAGACTTTTCACTAAATACCATTATAGGCATTTGATATGACTCCTCGTCTACAGTAAGCATTCTTAAAATGTCACTCATTAATATTTCGTCAGGAGAAAGGTTTACATAACTATCACCTTTTATCATTCCATCAATATCTGTTACCCTTACTCCAGATGAAGCAGATATTTTAGGACTTATTCCCAGTTTGTTTATTAAATAATCAAATACAGAACCATTAGAAACCTCTTTAATTATTTCATTTGTAGGTGTAGTTTGGTCATTAAGGTATTGCTTCATAGACTTAAAGCCCTCATACAAAGAAGATGTTTTGTTTAAAAGACTTGTTCCAGTTTCAAGTCTAGCCATATCAACCATCGTAATTTGGTTAAGGTCTCTTGAAAGCATTGTTATTTCAGTTGCTATGCTTTTTAATAACTCAGAATCTATTTTACCGTTAGACTTAATAATATCATTTACTACGTCTACAGCCTTAAGAGTTTTACCTTTGTGCATAAAAGTAAAAGACTCTTGTATTGCAAATTGGTCTAAGTATGCTTGTGCAGATTTAGATTTAAACTTAATATCACCTATAGCCTCTATTAATTCAAGCATATTAACTCTTTTAGAGTCTTTTAAGAGGTTAAGTCTATCTAAGCTTACATTGGTTTCATTGTCTGTAATAAGGTCTTCAATTACAAATTGTTCAAACTCAGCTATACTAGGCTCTATAAAATAATCAGAGTCTTGTTCTGTGTAAAATAAAATATCTCTGGACTCAACAACATTAGAAGATTGTTCGTGATGTATTCCTCTTGCTATAGCATTCAAGTACTGATTAGAGCCAGCAACACTTCCGTACTTATCTTTATATAGGTCTAAAGTAAATTGTTTAAATGCTTTTAATAAAGGTGTTTTAGGATTAATTATAGAGTCCATAAAGTCTGCTATAAATACATTTTCTCCTTTAGGAACTAAAGCTTTTCTAAACTCTTTTCTAATATTTCTTCTGATAGCTCCTTCGTTGTAAAGATTTAACTCTCCTTCTAGCTTTCCGCTTTCTAATAAAAACTTACCTCTTTCGCTATTTAAGTAAAGAACAAAAGCGTCTATAAATTTAGATGTAGAAGACCTTTCGTTCTGTATTGCGACATTGTCATTAGAGTCTTTTGTCATCACAAAGTCATCTAACTCTTCTTCAAACAAGAAAGGTATTCTTTCGGCATTTTTGTCTAATACTCCAGCAAACTCTAAAGCTTGTGTAATTTCATTATTACCTAAAGTACCTTCTGCTATAAGCTCACTTAGTACTGAGCCAGATATGTCGTCTATACTTGCTTCGTCATATTGATAATTTTTGTTTTTATTTATAAGTCCAGAGGTAGCGGATTCTTGTTTATTAATAACATTTAAAAATATACGCGCTTCTTTTTGTAAAACCTCTTTTATTTGTTCTTGCGACAATTCTTTACCAGACAGCTCTTCTATAGAAGACATAATCATAGATTCATACGCTCCTCTATTGTTTATAAGAATAGCTTTAACAAGCTCTGAGTTCTCATAATGTGCTTGAGCTATATCATTTAATGATTTGTTTGGCTTTTTTCTCATAACCCTAGAACTTCTTTTAGGCTTATGTATTTTACTTCTTCTGTCAGCGTCTCTTCTTATAATATCTAAAGCTTCTTCTAGCGTGTCTGCTCTATTAGCAGGAGAGTCCATTGTTTTTATAATTTCAAACTTTTGTTCGTCTGTAGTTTTGGAAGGAACTTTAATTTTTTCTGCAACAATATTAACCTTTCTTTTAAGTCTTTGCTCAGTCTTAACGTCTTTAGCTATTATGTCTGCAAGAGTAATGCTGTCTTTTTCTAGGTAATGAGCAAAAGCTTCTTCTATAAGTAATTCTTGATTTTCTGGTTTAGCAATAGATATAGAGTCCATGCCCTTTATCTTGCTAAGTAAAGAGTTTATTTCATTAGTAAATATTCTGCCTGTGTTTAAACTTTCTACAATACTTTTCATGTCACCCTCTATAGTAGAATTGTGGTCTAACATATTTTTATATATGTTAGGATTTATTATTATTTCTTCAATAGTTTGTGGGCCTAGTTCTGTGTCAAATAAAATTAACTCAGGATAAGTCTGCGTTATATTTTTAATTATTTTACCATCTTCAAGAATTAGTCTTTTAATATCTTGCATTAAAGGAGTGTCCTGAAACAAAGGGTAAAGTACGTGTCCAAACTCATGCTTAACTATATTAGCAAAGTCTGGTCTGTTAGAAGCATATATAGTTGCGTTTACTACAGCAGAAGTACCTGCTTCACCAAACATTTGAGACATCTCAGCTAAAGTAATAATAGCAGAGTTTGGATAGTTAGCGTCTTTTAAAGCATAAACGTAATGTAATGAGTTTTGTTTTTTAGCTTCGTCAAATTTAGCTATAGCTTCTTTTACTTTTTTATTTCTTTCTTTTCTAAACTTTCTTCTTTCTAATATTCCTAAAGGATTATACCAGCTAAATTTATATTTATCTTTAGCTTTTTTAGCATCTTTTTTAGCCTTTCTTACAGACTCTTTTTTACCTATAGGCTTTGACGGCTCTCCTTGTACTTTTCTGAGTTTAGACTCTTTAACTTCAGCCAAAGCTTTTTGAAGTATTTTTATTCTTTCTTCATCAGTTTCTTTATCTATTTCAACTTGAATTTCAGCAATTTCTTTATCAAACTCTTCGTTAATTTTAGATTTTAAAGGATTATCTTTTTCAGAGTTTTCTGTAACTTCTTCAAACTCTATATCTTCTATAACATCAGAAGAAACATCATCTTTAACTTTAGGAGTATCAGACTCTTTTTTAGAAACAACTTCTGCTTCAGGCTCTTTTTTAGTAAAAGCTTCTTTAACAGATTCAGCTCCTTCTTTAACAGTATCTACAACTTTTCCAACAACTTCTGTTGTTTTTTCTTTTGCTTTTTGAAAAGTAGACTTTTTAGTAGGCTCAGACTCTTCAGCAGCTTTAGCTTTATTTTCTACAAAAGTTTTGTGCTTTGCGTTAACAGATTTTTCTATTGCATCAAATTTAGCTGCAAACTCTTCTTGACTTGCTGTTCCGTCTATTCCGTTTTCAGTAAATGCTTCAGAGATTATTTTATCTAATTGTTCGTTTGTGAACATATCAGTATCAATATCACTGCCTTTGTAACTTGTTCTAAACAACTGAACCATTGTGTTAAACACATTTTCTTTAGGCATATCAAAAATATCTTCACCTAACGTAGGCTCTTGCCCTTCTGGTGCTTGTTCAGCTTGTTGTGCCTGCTCCTCTTGTTTTCTTTTTGTATAGTCTGCTTTTGCTTTATTTACACCATCAAAAACTCCTTCTGAAAATTCTTTTACTCCTTTACCAAACTTACCTATTTGACTTGTAGCAGACTTAACAGCATCTTTAATACCCTCTACGCTTGCCGCTTTTCTTACTTTAGATTTAGTAATTAAACCAGTAGTATAGGTGTTTATTTCTTCTTGTATTTCGCTATTAGCTTTGTTAACATTATTTTGTAATGTATTAAAGTCTGCGTCTAGCTCTGCTATACGTTCGTTAAGATTGCTTACAGCTTGTTTTTTAGCAGAATCACTTAAGTTGCTGCTTTCTATATCTTTAAGTTGATTTGTTAAATCAGCTTTTTGTTCGTTGTATATTGTAGACTGCTCACTAAATTCAGCAGCGTTTTTAGAAATACCAGTTTGCATTCTAAATAATCTTGACTTTTCATTAGCGGTAATATTTTTCATACCACTACCTACTTTTTCGTAAGTCTTTTTTTGCTCATTCATAAAAGCAACAAGCTCAGTTTGTAGTTTTGCGTCTACAGCGCCACCCTCTTTACTTGCTTCTCCGTTTATCCATGCTAATAAGTTGTCATCGTTTTGGTCAGCTACAGACTGAGAAACCATGTCATACATTGCAGATGTTTTGTCGTATGTGTTGTCTGCATTATTGGCTCTATCCATTATAGAGCTTATAGCGTCTATCTTTTTGTCGTTTTCAAAACTTCTGTCCGCTACGTCATTAATTAAGTTTGTGTATCCACCTACAGTAGAGCCAGCCATACCAGATATAAGCGATATAGCTTTTGTTTTTCTTGCTTCATCAGATGAATAAAAGTCCCAGTAAGTAGGTGTTTTTTCTTCTTCACCTCTAGCTTCGTTAAAAGCTTTCTTCTCAATCCACTCTTGATAAGTTTCCTGAAACATTTCTTCAATACCTTCTGGAGCTAACATACCAGCAGCTTTTACACCTCTAGTTCCTTTAAGAAGTCCAGCTCCAAGTCCAGCTAACGCTCCTGTCTTCATAGCGTCACCCATTCCTTCTTCTCCTAACGTAGCAGCTCCTCCAATAGCAGCACCAGCAGCAGAACCTGCACTTGCATTAACTAATATATTTGCAGCTCTTTTACCAAATCCGTTTTTTATTTGCCCTAGCTTTTGTGTTGCTTTACCTAGTATAACTTTAGAACCACCTCCGAATGTAAATCCCCAAGACAATGCGTCTACAGCCATCCACTTAGAGTTGTCTATAAATATATCAGCAGCTATTTGCCCAGCTAACTTTCTTCCTTCTTCATCGCTTCCAAACTCTTCTAAAGCTCTATCATAAGCCATACCAGCAACAATACCACCATCAACTAAGTTCATTCCTGCACCACCTCCAATACCAGCTACAAGCTTTCCTTTTGTACTTAATCCTACAGCACCTTCTGACCTTGTAAATAATTTACCAATACCTTTTCCGCCTATCTGTCCAATAGTTCTTCCAGCTGGGTCTACAACCTTAGAAGATAATGCGCCAGCTTTTGCTAATCTTGCTCCACCTTTTGCAATAGACTTAGTTGCCATTTTAGTCATAAGAGTTCCCGCTCCTTTAACTAGTCCTGCACCCCCCGCCATCATTGATAATAAGTTGGGGACTTGTCTTGCAAAGTCTGTTGTCCAAAAGTCTGATGTCCCCAAGTCTGACCACTTGAAGTCTTCTGACCCTGGCTTTTGATATGTTACAGCATAGTCTTGTAATTCTTGAGATGTATTTTCTTTAACCCAGTCAAAAAAGTTTTTGCTAAAGTCTAATCCAACAGCTCTTTCTGCTGCACCAAGAGGTGTTCCAAAATTATAAACTAATTGAGTTAAGTCTACAACTTGTTCTATAACGTCTCCAGTACCAGCAACTAAACTTTTTCCAAGCTTTGTGCCTCCACTCATTAAAATATCTTCCTGAGTATTTCCTACACGCTGTCCTTGTTCGTCAAAGTTAGAGCCACCTTTATATTGCTGAAAAGCATCATACCCTCCTTCACTCTTTTTTGTTGTAGCATCAACTTGTTCTTTCAATAGTTGATTCTGCAAGTTAGCAGAAGGTGAGTCTGGCTGTTGCGGAGCTTGTGGTTTTTGATTTCTTGAATTAAAAAAACTACCAGCGTCAGAAAATTTTCCCATCTTAATATTGTGAATTTGCGTTTAGTTGATTCCAGTCGTTTTGTAACTGTTGGAACTCATTTATTTCTTGTTGCGAATTTAAGCTATTTTTTACAAAACTATTAAACTCTGATATGTTGTTTGTTAATAAAGCTTTACCCACTTCACTATTTTTGTCTGATAACGCTTGGTCTATTAAGTCTATTCTACTAAACAAATCTGATGTGCTAGACGACTGAGCCATTAAACTAGAAAGTAACGGAGTAAACATAGAGTTTTGAACGCCATGTCTTTTAAATACAGGTAAAAGCGTGTTAGCTGCTTCTGATTGAGTTTGTTCAACAAAAACGTCATTACCATCAAAATGATTAGTAGAGATGTTTAGAATGCTTTGTTCTTTATTTTTTCTCTTATTATCTTTATGAGCTGTTTGATTTTTTCTATCACTAGCTTCATTAGAAATAATTTTAAAATCAGCTTCTTTAGATATTTCAGAAGCTAAACTTTGAGACATTTGTATTTCTTTATAATAATAATCGTCTCTAATAGGGTCATCTTCTCTCAACTGAGCAACCATAACCATAGAAGGCTTTGCTCCGCTAGCCTCGTAATTTTTTCTTAACTCTTCATTTTTTTCAGGGTCGTCTGTCATTACAGCTAACTGCTCTTTACCGTCTATTATGTATTTGTAAGCATAATGATAGCCTGTTACTTCTAAATCATAAGTTTCGCTTTCTCCGCCTAAAGTTTCTCCATACCATTGAGTGTCTTCTATTTGAGAACCATCAGACTGTTTAAATAATCCTTTGGCTTCTACATTTTTTAGCATTTTGCTATCCGAACCAAATACACTTTTAGTAATTTTATCTGAATAGTTTTCATAAACTGTACCAGAACCAACTACGCTTACACCATTTTTAGTTTCAGGTTTTGCTTTTTTAGTATAACCATGTCTACCAAGCTCACTATCAACAACTGAAAATATATTTTCTGAAGCATTTGCGTCAAACGGATTAGTATCATTAAGATTTACTTTTTGTAAAGTTTGAGCTGATTGAAGTATTTCTCCTCCCACAGTTCTATCATCTTCTTTTGTACCCATTAATCCTGGTTGATTTTTTAGGTATTTAAGACTAACGTATTGTTCTAGGTTGGCTTGTGTTACTTGAGAGCGGTCTGTAATTCCATACTCCCTCATATAATTAGAAATAATTATTTGTTGATTTTTTCCTTCGCCTCCTGCTAATACATCAGAAGGTAAAACTTCTCTACCTGAACTTACTGCACTTTGATAGTTTTCTATATCTTGTATTTGTCCAGAAAATTTAAAAGAATTAGTTGTTCCATCTATATAACTTTCTAAAGCTTTTGTATCTCTATCCATAACTAAGTGAGCTTTATCACTATTAGTTAATTCATAGTACTTAGCAATTTCTGCTTCGTTAGTTTTTATTTCACCAATTTTAGTTTCATAATCTCCTATAGCCGAAGTCCACTTGTCGTTACCTTCAGCAGTCATGTATCTCATTACATTACCTCCATACTTAGCTACACCAGCTTTCATTTCGTCAATAACATTATCCATGTTAGTAACTAAATTTTGTGCGTCAGCTTTTCTAGTAGTTACACTAGCAGCTATTTTTTGTGCTGCCTGTCTGTTCTGAGCTAAAGTCTGAGACAGTTGATACTGCTGTTGTTGTTTTTTTTGAGATATTTGATATTGCGTTTGTGCAATATTTAATTCTCTTGCTTTAGCAGCTTTTCTGTCTGAAGAAAAAACACCTAATAAAGCTGCTGATGTACCTTTATTTATTTCCATTATTGTTCTGTTTCTGTATCGTTTGTATTGTTTTCACCGAACAAGTTAGGTAAAAGCCTTGAGGCAAACTTACCTAGAAGTCCAGAAGAATATTTCTCTTTTACATCATAACCTGCGCTAGCATCATTTATCATAACTTGTGTAAGTTGATTTTGCATTGCGTCTGCTTTTGCATTATTAACATTGTCCATAGCATACTTAAAAGCTGATGCAGCTAATTGTTGATTTGTGCTATACCGATTGTTAATTTCCTGCATTTTCTCATTCCTCATCTGTTGAGCGTTATTAATGTCAAACTTTTCTTTAAACATTAACGTTCTGTTAAACTGCTCTTTGTTGGCTTGCATTGCAGCATCGTCTTTTGCAGCAAAGTCTAATAACGCAGCTTGTCTTTGCGAGTCTAACACTCCACTCATAGCTAACAACTTAGCTCTGTCTCCAGCAGTTCCTCTTACAGCGTTTTCTATACCTAAAGCATAAGAGTCGCTAATTTGTTTTCTAGCAGCAGCTTCTTGGTCAGGACTAAAACCTCTTTTTGATAACTGCTCTTGCTGATATAACTCTGCGTTAAAAGCATCAGACAGCTCAGGCATATCTATTTCAGCTTTAGGCTCGTTAGCAGCTTTTAATGCTTTAGCTCCTACTAATGCAGAAGCAACAGTACCTATACCTCCTATACTGTCTAACAGTCCTTTTTGAACAGTCATTTCAGGAAGTCCTCCTCCTCCTTCTGTATTAGCTAAATCGTCTGCATCACCATCTATGTTTCCAACGACTGGGTCTGTCCCATCTATTACAACTTCGTCTAACTCATTAGCTTTAACTATTTTTTCTTCTCCATCATCAGTATATTCTATTTTAGGAGATATAATTGCAGACTCACCTTCTTTAGCTATTTCTTTGCTATTGTAGTTTAAAATTAAATCTTTATCTTCAATAACTACATTTTGCACGTCTTCAATAGTGTTTCCAAACGGGCCTTCCGTTCTAACATTATTAGTGCCAGCAGATAAATCAATAGCAACTTTGTCTATTTTTGCTTTAATAGAATTAATATCTTCTAAAGAAAAGTTGTCTGGATTTTTTTGCATTTCAGCAAGTTGCTTTCTTAAATCTTTTTCTTGCTGTACTAGCTTGTTTAAGTTTTTACTTGCATCTCTTTGTTTTATGCTATTATTTATATTATTTAATTCTTGTTTAGCTTTTTCGTAGGCAACTTTGTCTTTAGGGTCTTTAGTCTTTTCGTATCTTAATTTTAACTTAGCAATATTAGAATTAGCTGCATTAATTTTTTTAATGTCTTCTGCTTTTTGTTTTTCGTTTTCTTTTATTTTTAGTGCTTTCGCTTTATTAATATTTTTTTCGCTTTCTGCATCAGAAAGTTGCTGTAGTATTTTTACGTCAGTTTCTTTTTGTATAGGAGCAGAATCAAAAAACGAAAATCTTTTTTGAAAAGAAGTTTGTTCATTACTATCTCCAAAATACGGCCTATAATAAGTAGTGCCATCTTCTAGTTTTTCTTCTTTAAAATTAGAGCTTGCTCCTGCTGGTGTTTTTCCAAGAGGGTCTGTATACATTCCTCCAATTTGATTAACCTCTTCTTCGGTTAAACTTGTTTCTCCGCTAGCAGTATGTTCCCAAGACTTAGTTTCCGTATTGTAGTTAGAGTTAATGCTAATATACTTTTCAGTTTTATTGTCATAAACTCTGTAAGACCTTTCTAGTTTAGTTTGAGTTGTATTAGATTCAGTATCATTATTTACCTCTTCTTCATTATTTGAGTCTACTTCTTCATTGTTGTTTTGTTGTATTTGTTCATCAACAGTAAGCTCTTCATTGTTTGTAAAAAATGTATCTCTATCTATTTGTTGAAAAACACCATCTTTATCTGTATATGTTATTTTTTGTTGTCCATTTACTTCAGTTAATCTAGCGGTTGGCCCGTACTTAGCTTCTATATCTTCTATAGTAACTTCTTTAGCTGTAGTATTATTAGAGGTGTTTTTCCCTGGAGTATAGTTTGTCTCTAAGTCTAAATTATTAACTCCAGCTATTCTTGATTGTATTTTTTCTTGAGATTGGTCAGCAGGTCTTTCAAAATTTATCATAAATGACTTTGTAGAATCTGCAACAGAAGTAAAGTCTTGTTTTAAATAATTTTTTCCATCTTGTTCTTGTAGCGCAAAGTCTATTTGTCCTTTCCAGTTGGTTTCCCAGTCTTTACCAGCTGCATCAACCATATCTTTAAATCTACTTCCTTGATGTTGAAATAAGCCTCCAGCTGATGGCTTAATGTCTGCTATTAAATTCTGTTCTACTTCTTGACCAGCTTTTGTAGGATGATGTTTACTATAAACATAACCACTTCCTTTTTTATTAACTAGCTTTTCTTTGTTTTTTAATTTACCTGTTGGGTCAGGTATCATAAAATCTCCCCTTACACCAGAGTCAAATGCGCTTTCAGCTTTAATGTTAGCTATTATTCCCATAGCGTGTTCATGAGAAACACCTGGCTTATTTCTTAAGTAATTATATATTTCTTGTTCTGATGGTTTTGCCATTATGATATGTCGTAAGTATTGTTATATTTAGAAGCCATTTCCATGTAATCCTGATTGGCGTCAATCAAGTCTTGTTTTTGTTCTAACTTTCTACTCTTGTATTGAGCTTCTTCTTTTGCTTTTTGCCTCTCTCTTTTCTTTTTCTTTTTATTCTTCATGTATAGTAAAGCTCCAACACCTAAAGCTACAGGAGCTAATGGAGCTAATGCAGCTAATCCTGCACCTGCACCTGCTGCACCTGCTGCTGCACTACCTGCTGCTGCACCTGCACCTGCTGCTGCACCTGCACCTGCTGCTGCTGCACTACCTGCTGCTGCTGCACCTGCTCCTCCTGCTAACGCTGCTTTAGCACTAGCTATTATTGGCTTAACTTGATTATAAAGATTAACTCCTTGTGAAACAGTATTCATTACTTTGCTAGGGCCAGTTGTTGTAAGTTGTTGTACTGTAGTTGGAGCTTCTTGGTAAGAATTTGTAAAAGTTCCATCAGCAGCACTTTGATATTGATTAGGGCCAGTGCTTCCTTCTATGTTAGAACCAGGAGCTAGACTCATTGAATTATATGAGTTAGGTGTTGCAAGTTCCTGAACGTTAAAGAAGTCAAATTGATTTCCCGCTGGAGACATATATGGATTAGGAGCTTGCACTCCGTAGTCTGTAGAAGCGCCAGGAGCTAAAGTCATTGAGTTGTATGCGTAAGGGTCTTGTGATGAATTACCATTAACAACAGCTGATGGTGAGTTAATCATTTGCCTTATTTGCTCGTCAGTCATACCAGCAAGAGCTGGATTAGCTCTAAGTTCTGCAAACTCGTCTATACCGTCTATCATTATTTTAAAGATTGTCTAATTTTAGCTACTATCGCAAAGATACTAAATTTAGTGTTATTGTTATTTTTAAGTTTTATTTTAGCGTATGTACCTACAAGCCTTTTAGCAGCCGTTTTTCCTCTTAATGGAAAGCTAAGTACACCTTCTCTAATTGTGTGTATTAAATCAATAGCAAAATTAGTGGTTTGTTGTGCTGTTTTGTCTGTGCTAAAATCTGCTGAACTTAAAGTTACAGTCCCGTTAATATCAGTATCACCTATAACTTCAACAGTATCAAACTTTTTATTTTTTACAGCTCCATCATTTACTATAATCTCTATATCTTGTAAAACAACTGCGTTAGCATTCATTCCGTAAGCGCTTTCATTAACGTTAAATTCAGAAACTTTGTTACAAGCAATATTACCATTACCCATTGTAGGTAGTATTCTACCATGACAATACAAGTTACCTTGGTGCATAATCCACAAAGGAGGAGTTGCGCTTAGCTTGCTTTCAAAAGCATTCATGTACTCGTTGTAAGCAATAGATATTTTATTTATATTACTTCCAGTTCTATCGCTAAAAGTGAATATTACTCTTTTTTCTTTTTGGTCATAGCCAATACTTACGCCTCTAGCCTCACTAGCAAAATGCTGTTGTGAATCTTGTATTCTTGAGTATGTAGTATTAGGTTTTTTAGACTTAAAGGTAGACGTAGAAGAAATTGTGTCGTTCATAAACTTCATCACTCCTTTGTCAGAAATGCTTTCAAGTCTATCGGTAAACCTATGTATCTTCGAGTTTTTTGCATCTATAAAATACAAAGCATTATCTGTAGATAAAACCCCTTCTCTATGTATGCTTCCGTATTGTTTTGATATATAAGAGTGATTTTCAATAGTATTAGCAGAGCCAATTAAAATTCCTTCTGCTCCTCCAACTAAAGCCCTACTATTAATAAATAATTTTGCAAATCCTGAGTCTTGTAAACAGTATAAATTATCTCTAAAATTAACTATAGAGTTTATTTCACCAGCATCATTATCTAAATCGTGAAACTGCACAATAGGAAATTGTCTATAAGAATCTTCTAATTCTCCAGAGACTTTGCTTTTGCTGTATGCAACTTGAACAGGTTGGTCTAAGTCTATAGCTTTTTTTGATTCGTCTACAGATATATAACCTTTAAAGTTTGGCTCTTGACTGTAAACGGGATTATACATTAAGTCGTTTTTATTTGGTATTACATCAGGAAAAAATCCAGCTTCAGCTTTACCTGCTTGTAAATGAAATCCACTTCTCATGTCTGGATTAACTCTTGACTCTACAGGAAAAGTTATAAACTTAGCAGCAGAACCGTCTGGATGATAATGAGACATTGTTAATTGATGAGAAAAAATAGATGTAAATACATCTCCACCATGAACATTCACTTTAAAGTTTGTGTCTGGAGTATGTCCAGGAATAACTACTTTGGTAAATTCTCCAGCTTTAATGTATCGTGTGCTAAATAAAGAGTCGTTTGATACTCCACCATACATAGATTCTCTTTCAGAGCTACTTTTAACTATGTCTACAAGTAACATATAAGGATTCTTTTTGTGTCTATAAGAGTTAGGCCACAGTAAATTACCATCACCCAAAATAAGTCTATTAAGATTAGGTATTCTTGGCATACCAGCAGGAGAAACAAATATTCCTTTATTACCTTTTTGTACACTTTTTACTTTCCAATAATTGGTTGATGTTGAGTCAACTAAATAAGATTCAAAATAACTTGTGTATGTGGTCGCGTCATCATCAGGAGACCCTTCTGGAGTTAATCCCGCTGACCTTACGTTACCATAAGTCATGTTAATAAAATTCCTATTGTATTTATTAACTCTAGTAGTATCTCCTTCAAAAACCTCCTCTGCTTGGTCTAAAAGAATGCTTCTAACGAAAAGTTCATTTGCGTCACGACTACCAGTAGGATTGTAATTTGGTTGATTTTGGTCGTTTTGTATATCAAAAAAGTAACTACCAAAAGAGGTGTTATTATTATAAGCTTTGATTGCAGAGTCTCCATTTGAAAATGTTTCTTCTGCTAAAATTGAAAACTGCGTGTCTACAGTATATGTTTTTCCAAAATATTTATGCTGACCATCTGCTTCATTAACAACTTTGAATCCATAAAATCTATGTTCATAAGGAGTTGAATTTCCAAACGTATAAGCCTCTGTTGATTGAAATTGAATGTTGTCTTTAAGACTTATCGTTGATACAGTTTTTATTCTATCTGTTGATGAGAATTTGTATGGATATACACCAAAAAGACTATCTGGGCTATACACTACACCTATATTTGGTACACCCCAAAATCTATTTCTTACAGCGCTTGTGTCTGAATAGTTTTGCGAGTATGAAGAACCAAAAATAAAAGAAGTAGGCTCTTCATGATTCGATTCATTAATCTCATCATAAAATATGTGTTCTGAAACTCCAAACTTTGCCCTAAAGTCTTCTAGCTTTTCATTAACTAAAATTCTATTAGCCTCATTAGTACCACCTATATTTCCTTCTGCTTCATTTTTAAGACTGTTAGCAGTTCCTTCATCATTAAATATAAATTGCGCTCCTTCTCTAAAAAGTCCAGACTGCATTACAGACGCGTCCTGCATACTTCTTTCAGCTCTTACTACTTGAAATCCTGATATTTTATCTAAAACAGACTGAGGAAATCTAAACTCACACACTATAGCTAAATCCATAGTGTAGTGTTTAAAAGTACGCTGTGAAGCTGAGTCCGTGTCTGTAATTGGATATAAAAAATTTCTTGCGTTATTATTTGTTAAGTTATAATTAGAAACACCGTTAGTAGCAAAATTAGGTAATACAACGTGTCCAGGGACAGCTATGCCATCTACTACATCAAGTCTATAGTCTTCTGCGCAAACATTACCATTTATTTTTGGTGGAGAAGCAACAGTTGTAATTATGTCCACTGGAGTTCCTCCTTTTGTTGATTTTATAACTCCTTTTTCTAGTTGTAAATTTCTATCTCCATGTTCAGGCATTTGAACATCTCCCATCCATAATGTGTTTATTGGATTTCCTTTTTTATCATAAAACAATACACCTAGCCTATATATTTCTCCTCTTTTGTAGCCTTTTAAAGTCAGCATTTGAGGGTCTTTATTGCTAGAAGATGCGGTGCTAGAAAAAACCTTAGCGTCTACATTGCTTATGTCAACAGAAGTTATGCTGTCGTTTGTTTGTATGTATGGTGCTTCACTAGGATTAGACTTTACTTCATCGGAAACTTTAGGTATTGTTTTAAAAGAAAGCCTTACTCCAGCTCCAGAATTATAACCAGGAGACATTGCGCCTAAAACTCTTGACGTATCGCTTACTTGATTTGTTTCACTAGGATTGACAGTTTCAATAATGGTATAACTGTAGCCTCCCTCAGAACTTAATTCATCAGCAGTAATTACAATATCATTTCCATACCAAGAGTAAGTGTGAGATGTAACAAGATTAAGAGCAATGTTGTCGCTTGTTATAATATTAACCTCGTCTAGCTCTATAAATAATTTTCTAACTCCAGTGGGAACATTTGTAATTGTAAGTCCAATATTATCCCAGGAAGTCATATATCCAGTACCATTTTGATAATTAGCAAAACCTTCACCTACTTCTGCTCCATTTATAACGTGTGTGGTTGATGTGTCTTGCCAGACTCCATTAGAATTATAAAATTTATTATAATTTCCATCTCCAGTTGTATCTACTTTTATTCTCCAGTGATACTTAAATTTATCTGAACTTTCATAATGTTTTACGCTATCATTACCTCCTGCGTTTATATAATTAGCAGAAGAAGTTATGTTTATATCAGTAAAATCAACTCCAGTTGCAAAAGTTTCTTCAACAGCTGTTCCAAGCGTCCATCCGTTTGTTTTTGGCTCATACATAACATTACTAGTAGTAGGAACAGAAGAGCTTAAATTTTTAGAATAGTTAACACTAAAACTTGAAGGCAAAAATCTATAATTATTTATATCTTGATTAGCTCTTACGTAAGCGCCATTTTGTAAATACCTTGTAGGTTTTTTCTCCATTAAAGTATTATTCCACCTTTCTAAGGTAGGATTAAACTCATCAGCACTTACAAAAGCATCTCTTTTTCTTGTGTTTACAGCAAATAAAATATTATCTTTAATTGCTAAGTCTTTTGCTATATCAAAAGTGTTTTTAGGCTCAAGTATTTCGTTAATAGAAACTTCATTATCACTTTCATTTCTACTATGGGTAAATGTTAAAGAGCTAGAGCCATCTGTAATCCTGTCAGAAACAAGATACACTTTTTGTGTGCCATTAAGTTGTTCGTAAAAAATAGCAAAAAGTTTTACTCTTTCAAAACTTGAATCTACATTGTCAAGCTTTAAAGTAAAACCCATCGCAGAGTCTACTCCTTGAGGAGAACCCATAAAGTTTTTATAAGAGCCTGTGTTAGCCGTGGTATGATAAAGTCCAGACAAAGGTAAGGCTGCTGTTTCTGCACCATCTTGAGTTACGTACTTTGCGCAATACTGATAAGTACCAACCCTTAAAGAGCCTCCTATAACGCCTGATAAATATGGGCTTTGTGGTCTCACAGAAGGCAACAGTTCTAAATTATTTACAGGTAACTGATTAATTGTTATTGGATAGCTTTCTAAATCATATACCAGAAGCTCTAGGTTCATAGACCTTACTGGGTTTATATTGTCAGTCCAGTAAATTCTTCTTGTTGATTTATTTTCATAAGAACCTACAACTTTTACTGGCTGTGTTTCTGTCATATTTAAAGCAGCAGAATACAAGTGGGTTGCAGCACCGTTTGAATCAGTTTCACTAGAAAAAGTGTCATCATCATTTTTAGTGAACATAAAAATCTTTGTAGTAGAAGTTGATGCTGTAATTCCGTTTACGTGAATTAAAACAATTTTATCTGCAAAAGAACAATAACCTACAATATTACCATCTGCAAGTCCAGTATCAATTCTTTCTGTTTGACCTTTATAGTTTTCTACAGAAAATGTATTTCCTTCAAGTCCAACTATTTTAATGTTGTTTGCGTCCCTGTATGTGCCTGGAGGCTGCATTCTTGGGTCTACATCCATATTAAGTCCAGCCTGAAATGTATTTGGTTTTGCTTTTGGCATTATTAGTGATTTTTAAGACCGTTAGAAGACTTTATTGGAATTAAAGTGTTCCAATACTTACCTATCTCAGAAAGTTCCTGAGAGCTTGGCATTCCATCAATACCTCTTGCTTGACCACATAGAAAGAACCATCTTTTTTGCAAATCGTTTATAACATATTGAGGAACTTTACCATTATAGTAGTCTATATTTTTAATCATCCACATACAATAAGCTGTAACTGCTTCAATGTGTGCGTCATTAATTTTAGGGTATCCGTCAGCATCTAAAGGTATTGTTAGCACAGATAAAGTAAGAACTACTCCGTCATCAAGCTTTGCATTTATATATCCATCTTGTATATAGTATCTGTCTCCAGTTACCATATTATCTGAATCTGCGTCTACTCCAACAGGGTTTCCTCTAAAGTGAGCGTGTGTTGGTTTTAGTATAGAACTGCTATTAGAAACAGAAAGAACCTTAACTATATTAGAAGGTAGTGCAGCTCTATTAGAAGCTATAGTTACATTTTCTTCTGTCTGTATAAAAGACTTTAAGCCTCCAATAAACTTTTCTGCTTCAAAAGCCCATTCTATTATACTCTGTTCTTTGTCTAAAACATCAATACCTAGATTTCTAGTTACTGAAGCCAATACTCGTTTGATAGATACAAAATTCATATTTAAAAGTCGTTACCTTTGTTTAATTCATTATTAATAGCTTTTTTAAAAAATCCCATTGGATTAATTTTTGCCATCTTATATTTTTTAGGCCTTAACCAAACTAACTTATAATAGTAGTCATTTAGTATTGGCACTTTATATGTTACTCTGTTTCCTTGTTCATCAACTTCATTGATGTTGCACCTATAGTGAAAAGCTCTTTTATGTAGCATTTTCTTTATATATACTTTACCAAACTTTGCTGGTAATGTAACTGTTGCTTTTTCAACAACAAGCTCGTGTATTAACTCTTCAAAAAACGTTTTAACTATATTATAAAAACCACTATAGTTAATCTTTTCTACATCTCCTTTTGTAGCGTTATAAATATCCTTAACGCTTACGTACTTGTCCTTGTACTTCCGTTGGTGCTTCTCCATCTATTTCTTTATCTCTTGGTGTTGACATTACCACTCTATACTCTTTAGCTAATATTTCCTGACTTAAAGTTGTAATTAATTCAGTAGGCAAAGGATATATACTTGTGTCTTTATCAAACAACCCTGCGTCTGTAGTAATTTCTGTTGGATTAGAAAATATAGCAGAAACTTCTAAATAGTCTCCATCATCTAAATCAAAATTTGTAAAATAAATTCTACCATCTTGTATTCGTGCAGATTTTTTTGCAGAAGTAAATCTATTACCACTTAAATAAACTGTAGAACCTTTTGTTCCAATCTCTATATATTCTGATGTAGACGCACTACTGTCGTAAAAAAGTATTGATTTAACAGCTCTGTTTTCATTAAAATTAATTACAGAAGGAAAGTCTATAAATGTATTGTTGTTTGTAGTCGCTACGTGTTTAAAAGTCTGTAAAGTCTGAGGGTGTACACTTCTACCAGAATTAGTGTATTGCATAAGAGTTTTAGCTCTATATACATTAACTAAAAATTCTACTTGAGAGTCTGAAATTTTAGAGTCTTCAGTAAGAGAAGAGCCTCCTTCAGCTATGTTTTTTATATTATATACTATTTCACGTAAAGTTGCCATGTTGCAAAGTTAATTAAATTAAATGAAAATAGGCTTCATCACTAATAGTGAATCCACCTACTTTCGAACAAGGAGAAACAAAAAGAGCCTCTTTAATATTTTTATTCACTTCGTTTCCCTTCGATTGAATTAGTTTGGTAAAGAGGACTTTCTATGTTTGCAGTCATCATTCTTACAGCTATTTTTACAATATTGTCTGCTTCTCTTGGTGCAGCTCCTAGGTTTGATATAGAGCTTCCTCCATCAGACCACTCGTATGGAGCGTAAGCCATTGTTGTTGCTCCTAACTGAGCATTAGAGGTTGCTATAGTTTCAGCAGATACTCCGCCACTATTTCCTCCAGCTACATTAGAAAGCAATGGATATGTAAAGTAATTCATTTGAAATTTAGCAGAAGTAGGACTTTCATCAATTTTTAATCTACCGCTAGACATATCAGAATTAGCTCCAGCGCTGGTAATAGCAACGCTTGTAACGGTTCCGCTACCATTTATAGTTGCTGTAAAAGTTGCTCCTGTAGAACTATTATCCCTAGATGTTACTGCTGGTGGTGAAGTGTATCCAGCTCCTCCATCAATTATTGAAACTGAAGACACAGCTCCACTACTTATGGAAAAGCTAACTAAAGCATCATTAGCAACTAAATCTGTGTTTGGAAATATTTTAAGTTTGTTTTCGTGATAATTATAAACCCTATTTCCAACAGTAGGAGTGTTAAAAGGGTCTTTAACACCTTCAACAGCTAAAGTTCCAGGATTCATGGGATTTACTTTTTCCCAACTACCATCAACAGCCTTAACTCTAAGATTAATTAACTTGTAAAAAGGATAAACAGTTCCAGTTGCCCAAATAAGTGGATGTGGCGTAATTGCTTTTGTATTATTAGCAAGGTTTATTACACCATCTTCTTTAAAAGTTCTTTCTTCGCTTTGAACATATTTACCGCCCTCATGACTTTCATGTCCTGCATTTTTTAAATAGTCTGAAGTTAATCCTTCAAACCATTCCATGATAGCCATAGAAAGAAATTTATCTTTCTCGGCTGTCGTGAAATATGCTTGGTCTGCTTTATCAAGCAGTAAGTCCATTAAGTTGTGAGCTTCTAAAAACGTCATTATTTAACTTTACTTTTTTTAGTTGGTTTTACTTTAACACTTACGTTGCCTCTAAGCTCTTGTTTCATTAAAGCGTAAATATCGGCATTTTCCTTCAACCACACAATAGTAGCTTCTTCTGTTAAGCCCATAACTACTCTGTTATGCTTGTAAGAACCTCTATCTTTACTTATAACACCTTTATCTAAAGCTTTACGAATAAAAACAATGTCTTCTTTTTCTGGATGCGTGTAAAGCTCCATAAATTTATCTGCACTTATGCTAGCCATTTTAATAAGTCTAGCTTTTATAATGTCTGTGTCTGCGTCTAAAGGTATACCGCAAAGTCTAGCAAAATCGTTAGTCTCAACCATTCCCATTTTAGAAGCAATTAGTATGGCGTCTGCTGAAGATAATAAAGCTTCCACTTCTTTTTCTTCGTTTACTTTTAGGTCGTGTAAATGATAAGAATTTTTTAAAGGATGATTTCTTAAAAAGTCTACTAGTTTTTTATCATGCTCATCAACATAATCAAACTCTAAGCTAGTTTTTGTAATCTTGTACAATCCTGGAGTTTCTCCATTAATGTCCTCATACTTAACATACCTTCCTTTTTCGTCTTTGTAGTCAGACAACGTTAAAGAAGAAAATCTTTTAGGCTCTGCTACTAATAATTGTACTCTATGTTTCATAATTAATTAAAAATTTGTTAATACCTGTTCTAAAATTGAGGGAGAAATTAATCTCCCCCAAATTAGTGTGTAATATGAATTACGAAGCTTTTGTAAAGATTCCACAAGAAAGTGGGTTTCTTACAATAATTCCTGATTCAGACATTACGTGACATTCGAAAGCATCATCGCCATTAGCAGCCATCATACCTTTAAAGTCATAAGGATTAACCATACCTGGCACATACTTACGGATGTAGTTTCTGTTGTACCCTTCAGCACCCTTAGCAACTAGTTCAATGTTTGAACCATCACCTTGAGAAGAAAAGTCTAAGAAAGCCATTTTTCCACCTTCTAAAGCACTAGAGTGCAAGTTCGGGTCGTCAAATGCTGGGCAGTAAGCCATAGTAATTTTATTACCTAAAGCGTTGTAAGACGTAAAGTTTACACCTAAGTCAACATCTTGTCCAGCTTGAGCATCAAAAATCATAGCGCCACCTGCTCCGTTAGACGAAGTTCCAGGGCCTACTAATAAATCTTTCATAGCTCTGTGGAATTGCTTACGCCCTTCAGTACCAGTCATTACAACGTACTCCATACCTTCAGCAGTAGTAGCGTTTTTAGAAAGGTCAGCCATATAGTCTACTAAAGCCTCTTCAGTTAAAGAATTATTATAAGAACCATCGTTAGAACCAGAAATTTGAGCTAAGATACCGTCTCCAGTCTGTACAACAGAAGAGTCAGCGTCAGTAAGTGTAGAAGCAGTGTTCTCACCAGGAGCGCCTACAGAACCACCTAAACCAGCAGAACGTACACCGTACCATCTTTGAAGCTCTAATTGATACATAAACTCTTGAATCATTAATTCTTCAGCAGTAAAGTACCATAAAGCTTGTCCATTGTTTTCAATCCAAGTAACGTCAGATAATTGTCCACCAGTAACTTTTTTCTTCTTACGAGAAATAGTTAACCAGTTTTTGTATGTATCTGGGTAAACTTGGTTTTGACCTACAGTTGAACCTAAAGAAGCCTCACCATAAGCAGAAGCGATAGTACCAGCAACAACATCACCGTGGATGTCAGAACCGTTAACGTCACCAGAAATAAGTCTAAACTTAACTACTTTGTAACCAGCACCAGCAGTAATACCAGAACCACTTTCATCACCGCTATTAATAACAGCCAAAACTAAAGCAGTAGCTCCACCTTTAAATCTTACAACATCATTTCTGTTACAAAGAACATAGTGACCATTTGTTGAGTTGTCTTTAAACGTAGCGTAAAAAATTTCATTAGCAGTGTCTGCAACATCTTGAGCGTTGTCTGTAGTTGCTGTATATGCATCCGCATCGTTTAAGTCAAAGAAACCATGACCTACTAGAGGCTTGTTAGTTCTACCTAATACTTTCCACTCGTAAGAGTTGTCAGCTAATACTTTAGCGTTAGAGAAACGGCCAGCACGCTCTAATAAATATGTTAAAGAATAACGTTGGTGCTGACGAACCAATGTTTTTGAAATTTCTGGGTACTTCAAAAGATTATCTACAAGAGAGTTGCTTTTTTCAGTATTTACCCCATAAGTACCATTAAATGTTTTCATAGTAAATGAATTAAATATTATTATTATTATTATTAAAAATCTCTTGCATGAATTACTCTTGACTTTACTTGTTAGTGAAACTTTGTTTCGGACTAAGCATCATCTCATTCGGGCTTCATACATACCCGACTATTTTCTTGAGAACTGCGATGGGTCAAATGCTTTTGACGACACAGGTCTCGGTTTTGAAGTTCTCCCTAAGTCTGGAGAAGTGATGTTGTCTAGGATTTGGGACTTACCGTCTTCGTATCCTTTTTTAGACTGTAGCGACATAACACGTTCTTTGAACAGTTTAAACATCGCTTGTTCAAACACTTCTTCATGCGAAGAACTCAACTCTTTATAAAAATCACCACTAGTGATGTATTTATATACTTCTTTCTTTTGTTCCTTCCCTAAGCTATAACCATAAAAGTCCTCACGGTCTTTAATAGTTTTTTGTAGTTGAATTTTATTTTCCTCAACCTTTGCAGCTTGTTGTTCTTTTTCTAGCTTAACTTGAGCTTTTGCTTGAGATTCTTTCTCTACAATATGCTTTCTAACATCGTTGCGAATTTTTAAAGCTTCATACTTTAATGTTCCAGAGTCATCAAGTCTATCTATATAGTCTTCTATTTCTCCTTCACCAAAACCTCTAGCTTTTAATTCTTCAACCATTATACCCCTGTCGTCTAGCTTTAACAAAGACTCGAACTGCTCAAATTCTTGTTCAGGAGCATTATCTTCCTTCTCTTCTTTAGCGTCTTGCACTCCTTTTAAGGCTGCTTGTATTTCTTCTTTAGTGCTTTTTCCATCAAGTCCAAGCTGTGTTGCAATCGCTCCCCAGTTAACATCGTCTCTTGCAGCATCGTCTCCAGGTCTTGATTCTTCAACAATTTCTTGCTCTTCAAAAGACCAATCGTCTGCATTTTCTTCCGTAGCTTTCGCTTCTTCAGTGACTTCACCGTCAACAGCTTCAGTAGCCGTAGCTTCCTCAGAAACAAAATTGTCTCCAAAAGCAATAGGGTTAAAAGACTTTTCACTTGTCTCAGAATTATCTACTATTGCACTTTTATTTTCTTCGCTCATAATATAATTTTTTTTGTTACTCCGTTGCAAATATACAATTTATCCTAATAACTCGTCTAAGCTCTTAGTTTCACTAGGAAGTTTAGTATTTGGGACTTGTGTGCCTAATTGATATTTTCCGCTATCTTGCATACCAGCCAGCTTTGCTTTCTCTTTCATGTCAGAAATATCTCTATTTCCATCATCTCTTATATCTGCTATTTTCTTTTTAGCTTCAGTTTCAAGTTCAGCAACTTTAACCTTACCTCCAACTCTAACTTGTTCAAGCTCTAAGTTTCTAGCGTGTTCAGCGCTTCTTGCTTGTTCTTGCATTTGAGCTTGTTGCTGTTGCATAGCCATTTGTTGTTGCTGTTGTTCAGCCATAACTTTCATAGCTCTTTCTAAGGTATGTTCTGCTTCAGTAGCTGTGTCAGCTTTTAAGACTTTAAGAACGTCTAACAAACCAGCTTTACCAGACTGCATAGCAGCTTGAGCAACTTGATTTATTATTTGTTTGTCAGACTGCTCTTTACCAGTGTCTCCTACAAATACTCCGTAGTCGTTAAGATTTATTTCTCCTGGCATTACACTTAAAATTTTATGAGCGCCATCACCTAATATAGTAGCAGCTTTATGTCCATCTTTCCAAGCAAGCTTCATTAAGTTAGCAAGTCTTTCAAAACATCTTTTTTTAGTTTCATTGTGCATAAAGAACCAAGTTTCTGTAGTTAGTGCAGACTGCTGAACAGACCTTTGTACGTTACCTACATACTCACTTGTGTTAATAGCTCCAGCTCTTTGTCTACTAATACCAGAAATCTGTCCTGCTGTTTCTTCTAACATTAATTTTAGATTAAACAACTGAGATATAGACTGAGAAATAGTAAAGTCTATTTGTTGGAACTGATTAAATGTAGCCATTTGATTACCTTCATCCTTAGAGTTTATAGGAATAATACCATCATTTTTAAGGTGATACATTACATCCTGTATGTCCATACCTATATTAGTAGGTAGTTGAGCTACATCATATACTACAGCTTTACCACCTGAACGAGCCATAGCAAGTTCGATGTTGTACATAGTAATATTATATAACATTTGTATGTTGTGTAGTAAGTCTACAAGAGACTGAGGTCTACCCGTACTATTATTTCTAATTACACCTACATAAGATAATGGAGTAGAACCATAGTCATCAACTGAACGTACTTGGTTAGGTCTTCTTCTACAGTTAACTAAAACAACACCACCAACTTTAGTTCCTTCCCATATATCATCTATGTATCTAGTTTCTATTTGGTCTCCCTTTCTTCTTTTGTATCCATCTGGTACAATCTTCTTAAAAGGTTTTTCTGGATTATATTTGTTTTCTGATACCTTGTATTTTATAGGCTTGATAGATTTCCACTCACAAGAAACAACTCTAACTCTACTTCCTGTAGTTTCGTTCCAGTCTAGCCATTCAAAGTCTTGATTGTATACGTTAGCAGCGTTTAATGAGTTTACTCTACTCATATCCTCTATTAAAGCAATATCATCTCTTTTTAAAACCTCAGAGTACTCGTCTAGTATTTCGTTTACAGAAAGCCATCTTTCTTCACCAATCCATTGAGCGTCATCTAAAAAGTCTGACTCAGAGTTTGTATCATATATTACATTTCTTGGGTCTACTCTTCTAAGGAATGGGTCTCCGTTTTTAATGTATACTTTATAAAATTGTTTAGACGTAACAAGCATATCTCTAAATCCAGACTTAAACACATCTTTCATATTATACTTATTAATAACATACTCTAATCCATCTTCTACAACTTCTTCAACAGCTTCTTTGTAGGTATACATCATGTATCTTTCTACATCATCTGGCATTGGTATTTGGTCAATCTTTAAGTCTATGTCTGCTGGAGCTTTTGATTTCATTTCCTCAAGCTGCTCATTAATATATTTCTTTAGTTCAATAGCAATCTTATGGTCAATCTTTCTAATAGTAGCAGACTTGTTTATAGTAGTAACCCTTTTTTGTAAAGGTCTTGATATATCTTCACCCATCAATAAATCTATTTTAGGGCTTATGATAGGGTAGTTTACTAGTTTAGCTGGGTAAGCAGCGCCATATTGTTCCGTAACATATCTGTACTCATCTACGTCTACGTGTCCATTGTATATGTTATAATTTCTTATATCATCAAGTCTTGAGTGAATCAATGGCGAGTCATCAGTGTTTATGGTACTAATGATTGCGTCAATCATAGCATCGCACCACTGGTCGTCTTTTTCGCTATCTTTAAGTAGTTGTTTAGGAAACGTAATTGTGTTGTACATCTATCGTATTTTTTTTGGTATACCTTGGCTATTCATTGCAAATTTACGAAATCCTAGCGATTCTTTACTAATTTTTTCTTCAGCATCCAAAACTTTCCTTCTATAATTGTCATTATTATGTAAAAGACATAGTCCAAACGCTATTGCTCGGTCAGTATTTCTTTGTCCATATAGTGATAATTCTTCAAGTAAGTCGTAGAACCAAATGTCGTTTATAGATGACTTAATATAATCATCCATTAAATCCTCCATATAAGATTTAACTTGTTTATTCATGTGAACACCGTAGGTGTTTCGCGTTAATGTTCTAATATTATGTGCTGATGCAGGCTTTTCTTTTAGCAAACTTTGCATACCTTCTTTCTTAAAGTAGTCTATAATAGCAATTTTTGTATATTCTATTAACATTTTTGCATTATAGTATACTGCTAACTTTAAAACGCCATCGTAGAAGTCTTCCTTTCTGTCTGGCCTGTCTGTATACTCAGCTACAAGCATATCGCCTGGCTCATCTACATTATAAAATCTTCTATATATCATCGCGCACCCCTCAGACGTACTAGCTCCTGCTTGGTCTTGGTCATAGCTATCCACACCTCCAATGTCTAAACCAACGAAGTTGGTTCGCGGGTGGTGGAGAATCTTGAATTTCCCGTGTTGATGAGGTTCAAACTCCACGGAAAGTGTTCCGTTGTCGTCAGACACCCAGTGTAAGTCTCCTTTTTGTATTTGACCTTTTAATTTAGTATCAGTCATTATTTTACCACGTTGTTGGTTAATAAGTGAGATATTAAATCTACTAGACTTTGTATTTAAAAAAGCCTCTTCCACAGTCATAGGGTAGTTTTGTAAGTGAAGGTTGTACGCTTTTTGGTCGGCCTCGACCTTTTTTCTGTCTGACTCTAATTTTTTTCTAGCTCCCACTTCATCCTCTATGCCCGACTCAATGTCGTAAAATCCGTAATACGCTCTACTAGCAGGTATAAAGGAAGGTATAAGGTTGAATGCGTCTGCATTATAATACATCTCCATAAAATCTTTAGAAGACTTAGTAATGTCACCACCCGTTCCACCAATAACAGGAACACCATATTGAATGTCACCATCCATGAAACAGGCTTTAGAAGACATATATGCGTTCTTTAATCTTTTAAATTCCCCTGCTTCTTCAAAAACCATAACACCGAGCCTTTCCCCTTTGAATACTTCTGGGTTATCCATTGTTCTACAGATAATCTGAGACTGGTATCCCCCAGTTTCCCACTTGCCGTCTTTATTTTTAAGCTTGTATCCAGCTTTATAAATCTCATCAGTATCTTTGAGTGATGAGTGCCTAAAGTTAGGATGTATATTATTAAGTCCATTTTTTACTTTGTTAAAGAATGATGTTGCTGAAGACTGAAGTCCTGCCGCTACCCCTACATCATTAAAGGGAAAGAATGTAAATTCGTGTGCTAGAAGTCCTGAGTTCATATAACTAAACCCTTTGTCTCTGGCTTTAATAACAATCATACCTTTTCCTTCGTCTTTGCAAGTCTCAAAAGTTTCAAAGTACTCTTTATCCATTTCTCTGTACCAAGGACTAATAAGAGTCTTTCTGTTTCCAGCAGCTCCAGAGTTACCTAATATTTTAAAGTAATTTAAGTAGAAGTAATACTTGCCAGAAATCTTATCCATTCCTCTTGGCTTGTATCCATTAATACATCTGTCTCTTTCTTGTTCCCAATATTCTTGATAAGAAATAGAGTCTGGACTTAAATCAGGATGTCCATTATTAACAACAGGTCTGTATCTTTGTACGTCTTTATTTATCATTATCTCTATTTAACTTGCTTTCTAAAAAGCTAAGTTGTTTATCACCTACAATCTTTTGACGCTCACCCCTCCTTTCAATAACGTCTACTAAAGTCTGTCGTGTCTTTAATATCTTTTCGATACCAATCATTAACTTCTGTAAGCTTTCAGCATTATCATCATTAATAATCATACTATTCATATACTTAGTGAACTGGTCTATTTTAGCATTGAATGCTATTAACTGTTCGTCTAGTGGGTCGAATTGTAGTTTCTTGTATTTATCTACTGCTGCTTGCAGCACGGATTTTTTTTTGCCGTTCCAGTCATACGTGTCAAACAAGTCCTTACTAACTGCCTTCGACCTTTCGTCTACACTTAAATATCTGTATGGACTTTCGTAGTCGTGCATAAGCGCAACCCATTTCATTGCAGTTTCACCCATACCTTCAGCTTTCATAAGATTTACGAACTCTGGAATTACCATAATCGAGTCAGCGTCCTTGTGGATGCTACCCTTTTTGCTCACCTTTAATAAATACATATATGCAAATTTAACTTATTTGTTTTAATATAAGTCTAGTCATAAATCTATAGCCAGGAATACAAGATATTTGAGCTACGTTTACATACTTTCTTCTAAAGTCATCTTCTAACATTAGTTCGTCCATTATGTACTCCTTCTTTTCTACCAACTTAAAGTCTTCCTCCTTAAACCTTTCTCTTATTTTATTAGCGTCAGCCATTAGCTCGCTATACTCACGGTAATATTTGTCTACCACGCAAACGTCATCAACGCAGTTTATCTTTCCATTTTCCATTTCCATCATTTGCCAAAGTTAAAAAAAATTTTTTGGTTTGAGGTTGAGGGATGCTATATGTGTCAATCCCCCCTACACATACACTTAACCCGAACGGGGGGTACTAATTAACTTAATAACAACATTATGCTTAAAATTGCACTACAACAAATGACTTCATCAACACAAGTCAGATTCACAAACACATTAAAAACATTGTTAAAACTATTAGGAGAACTACTCTTACTAATATTAACACCAATCCCATTTATATTACAAACAATAGAAGCACTAATAACTATACCAATAGTAAAAGCTTATCACTATTATAAATCACTAATTAAATAAATAAAACCAAATCAAATTAAACTATTATGAAAACATCATTCGAATTATCAAATCTACAAATCTCAGAAGAGGTTAAAATAGAAAACATCAAGGTAAACGTAGAAGTAACTCCAGAATATCTAAAAGAAAATGGAATACTAATACTAAACATACTTAAAGAACTAAAACCAATTATTAACGAAGTAATAAACAAAACTAAATAACTAAAACTATTATGACAAATCAAGAAAAAGCTATCCTCTTGGCAAAAATGTATCAAGAAGGAGGCAACAAAACTAAAGGGTTCATAGACGGTATGACCCACTCAGCAGCTTACTACCTAAAACATAAATCAGGTAGAAGACAAGCAGGTTACACCATAGGAAACCTATTAGCAAACGTAGAAATACTAACTAAACATACTATAAGTAAAATCAAAAAGTAAATTGATAATACTAAAAGTAAATCAATAATCCTGAGTAAGATTCAAAACTACTCACTGTAATAAGATGAGTATCTTATCTGATGAGTTCAAAAGAACGAAACAGTAACTTAATAAAGTAAACTATGTATACTAAAAAGTATCAACCAGTAAAGGCTATCGTAAGAAGCCAAGTACTAAACAACTACAGCGAAAGCTTTAGTAAATCAACCACTAAGGTGGCCTATGACAACCAAGGAGAAAGGTACATCCAAGCAAACCTAGACGTTAACCACAAGTTCAACGGCAAAGGAGACTGGGAAGAACTACCAGTACACTTCTACTCTCACCTACCAAGGAGAATGGAAGACATCTGGAACTCCATGCAGAAACGTAATCTAAATACAATGATAGATTATATCAAGTCAATGGGAACACCAGACAATCCAATACTAATACTCACGAAGCTATCAGCCCAAGGCAACAGATACTTCACAATAACAACCAGAGCTAAGTACAATAACTATAGAAGTACTTACTCACAATACTCTATTGAGACTATATAACTATGAGAACAAGAATCAACTACAAGAAAGTTAATACTACGTACGAGGTACAAGCTATTAACGAACAAAGAATGAAGATGAGACGTGTATTTAACTATAGAAAACGACAACTTGAGTCTGTCGGCTATACTGTTCTACCTAATAAATCTAATAACATCTCATTAATAGACAGATTTATCCCAAATAAACTAGTAGATAACTACTATAATATAGAATTTAATCTGTTTAAGACAGCGAGTGATACTCTATAATCACCTATATTATCATATAATCTAATACGTTTTATGTGGATAATAACATATAACTGTCTAATTATCAGAGACTTATAATAAAAATGTAGTGTAATAACAAGAATATAACTGTCGTTATGTTATTTAGAAGTTCACTACATAATAAGTAATACTAGACCTCTTACCCACCAAAGTTCGGGGTTTTTTGTGACAAAAACAAGTCTATGTTAATAAACTTAATAACAAATAAATTATCAATCATCTAAATAAATAGTAACTAAATCAATCAATTAAATAATTATGAAAACAATCTTCGGATACCATGTCATTAACGTACCAGGTACGTGGACATACAAGATTCTCAAGGCAACAGACTTTGAGCCAAAGTTTAACAACTTTAACTACGTCAAGGCTAACGTCAAAGACCTCTCAACGAGAATGACACCAGCCTCAACACTATTGTCAATAGACGATAACAAGTTTGACGAACACGTCAATCAAGTATTAGACATACAGGTTAACAATTACTTTGCATAACCTACTGTCAAATTAACCCACATTCACGTAGAGAATATTGAGTGTGGGAGCAAACTAATAGTATACCTAAATACATCACCCTTGAGTATACAATAACTAAGAACAGGGAATATCATTATGTCACAATTACAATCAATTATTGCAACATTCGTACTTATATGTGCGATATGGTTTCTAATCTTAATGTTATCAGAAATACATAAAGAGAAGATGTGGAGGAGACAAAAAGAAAGACTTAAGAATTTCGATGTCTCTCAAAAAAAGAAACGTTCAACCAATAAAAAAGTTAACTAATATGATATTATTATCAGCTATCGGAACGGCATTCGGTGCATACTGGATGCTTAAGGACACTAAAGCAGAATGGGCTTTACGTAATCCAACTATGAGACTAATCGTAGATATACTATATACAATGGGTATTATAGCTCTGACATCAACAACTGGCACACAAGGTGCTTTGTTTGTCGGCTTAATATCAGGATTTGTATTTACAACAATTAATAAATATGCGTACAGCAAAAAAACAACTAAATAATATGGAATCAATTATCAGGCTTGAGCAACTCCTCAAAGAAATTGAGGTGGCTCATAAACAACAACTTGTTGAAATCGAAGAGATGCAACAATCATACATAAATGCAATAGGTAATATTGCAGACAGTGCTAATATGCTACTTGTTCAAACACTCAAGTATATAGAACTATACAAAGAGTATGGCGAGACAGAAGAAGAGCTGTTTGAAAATATTACAACATTCATAGATGAAACTAGAAATTTAGAATATAATCTTAAAAAATAATATTATGGCTAAGAAATTAAATCAAAAGGACAGAGTGTTAAGACACCTAGAAACTTACGGAAGCATTGACCCACGTCAGGCTTACTTTGACTACAGCATTATGAGACTTGCCGCTGTCATCTTCAATCTAAAAGAAGAGGGACACAATATAAAGTCAGAATCAATTACGTCTAAGAATAAGTTTGACGAACCAGTTTCATACGCTAAGTATACCCTGGTTACAAAACAAGACTCTGAAGAAGAACAGACATCTGTTCTAGGAGACTTATTCAAATCATTCGCTAAAATATATAAATAAAAATTATGAAAGAATTAAAAGAATTATCAGTAGACAGACTTAGAAAAATTGCAAGAAGAGAATCTCACGCAATAGACTATCTAATTGACAATTATCAAGCAGTTAATAGGGCTAGTAAAGCAGGTTTAATATATGCAATAGAAAGCTTTACATCAGAAGAAGATATACACAAGCATATTAAAGATACTGAGCCTTTAACTGTAGAAGATTTGTTTGAAGAAACAAACCCTCCTGCAAAAACTGAAGAATTAACAACACCTAAACAAACACAATCAATGGAAGGAAATCAAATGAAAATCGACTTAGGTCTTGACCTGGGAGCTGTAATAAGTAACGCTGTCCAAAACTTACTAGAAGGACAACGCGAAGAACTCATCAATAAGCAGATTAATGCTAAGGTTGAGAAAGAGGTGGCTAAATTAAAGCCTACTCTAGTACGCATTCCTAGCAGAAAAGAAGTTGTATTAGAAGAAAGCTTACACAAGGCTTTTAAAGACGTGCTATATTTCTGTGAAATGGAGAGACAAGTATTTGTGGCTGGCCCGTCAGGTTCAGGAAAAACACACATGGCATCACAAGTGGCTAAAGCATTAGGGCTTCAGTTCAAACATATCTCATGTTCTGCTGGTCTTTCAGAAGCTCACTTGTTGGGACGTATGCTGTTTGACGGCACTTACGTTATGTCAGACTTTGTAGACTGCTACGAGAATGGTGGCATATTCTTGTTTGACGAGATAGATGCGGCAGACGCTAACACTTTGTTAGTCGTTAACTCTGCACTAGCCAATGGTTCTATGTCTGTACCTAATAGGAAAGATAACCCATCAGCAAAAAGACACAAAGACTTTATGTGTATATGTGCTGGTAACACGTGGGGTTCTGGCTCTATAGAATACGCGGGTAGAAACTACATGGACGCAGCCTTCATGGACAGATTTTCAGCCTCTAAAGTTGTAGTTAACTATGACGAAAAGCTAGAAAAGAAGATATGTACTGACGACTTTCTATACACTGCTCTTAATAAATTAAGAAAAGCTGTATTAGATAAGAAGATACGTAGAGTAATAAGTACTCGTGTATTTATATCTGGTCAAAGACAAGTGTCTTCTGGAAAGTCTATTAAAGATTTTATAAACAATCTAATGATAGACTGGTCTTCTGAAGAAAAGTCTAAAATAAAAATGGATGAAATAATTAATGCAATATAGCATGATAAAGAAAAGATTAGATAAAGATAAAAACGTACCATACGAATATGACAAGGTTATATTTGAAAAAAAGAAAGGAGATAAATCTCATAATATATGCGGTGCAGAAATCATACACTATGATAATGCAAGCGAAATGATTAGTCACTCTCTTACGGGCAAGTCTAAAAAATACTTAGAAGATAGGGACGGAGACGACTGGACTTTTGGTACAGAGTTTCCAGACTTAGATTCTACAACAGAAGCTTTGCGTAGTGGTGAATGTTCCAACAAAACTCTTAAACAAATATCTAAATACAGAGATATATTATTAAGCATGGATGGAATAGAGGAATCAATGCGTAGAGCTGTGTCATTTAAACGTAGAAGAAAGTTTTCAGACTCAGGCTCAGAGCTTGATATAGATAGAGTTCTTTCAGGAGACCCTGAACACTGGCAGTCCATGACTAAAGGTAAGAAAGAAAATGTAGTCAGACTTGCTGTCAACTTTTCTGTTTCTTGTGGTCATACAGAAAAACAACTCAATCGACTTGCGGCATTAACTACTGTTGCAGTAGATATGTTACAACGTTGTGGTTTGTCTGTAGAAGTCTTGGCTCTTTGTGTTGCTCATAATGTTACAAGAACATTTGAACATAAAGATAAACGAGTTGAAGTTGGAAGTTACGAGCAAGGCTTTACCTTTAAGTTAAAGTCTGCTAGTGAAAAACTTGACGTGTCTAGGGTTGCCTGTATTGGTATCCCTGGACTCTACAGGTCTTATGGCTTTACAAACTGGATTAACTTTTTAGATGGCAACGCCTCAAGTGGACTAGGTTCAGGACTAGAAACAACTCAAAACCTTAAAGACTTATTAAACATTAAAAACTTATTAGAGGTTAAGTGGGTTAAAAATGGAAAAGAAAAAGCTTTTCTTTCTAAACTTTTAAAGTCTGTTACACAAAATCAATTATTAGAAACTAATTAAAAAATAAATTATTATGAAAAATCAATTTAAGAAATTTTATCAAGAAACATTATCTGAATTTAAACCAAGCTCTGAAAGCGATAGCCTATCAGAAGCTATAGGTATTGATAACAAAAGATTATCTGAACTTGCAGATAACTTTAAAAAATACGTTTTAGATTCTTTAGAGGGTAAAAAAATGACGAAACGTTCAGACATTTGGGTTGGTGCTTTATACCATTTAGACCCACAAAATTTACTAGAGGTTATGACTATAGGAAATATGGTTGGAGCTTTTGAGTATAGTCAACTTAATAAAGGTGACAATTCAGACACAGCATTAGTTAAGCTAGGCTCATACACAATGTTGCAAATGGTTAAGGCTTGTCAGAAAAACAATGACTGGAAAGAAGCTGTTGCTTCAGTAGAGGATTTTCATAAATTAATAGAACAAACATTTTAATATATAAAAATAAAATATTATGGGAACAAGAAGTTTAACAAAAATCATAGAAAAATATGATGATAACGAAGAACAAGTATTAACAACTATGTATCGTCAATACGATGGGTATATGTCAGGACACGGAGTAGACTTAGCAGAATGGCTATCTAAGTTTAGTGTTGTAAATGGTATAAGCTTAGACGAAGAAATACAAGTTGCAAACGGGACAGATTGTTTAGCAGCACAAATGTTTGCCCACTTTAAAAATGGGCCTGGAGGTATTTATTTGATGCATCCAGATGCAGATGATTGCGGAGAAGAATATATATATTATATATATGTTCATCATGATGACATAACAATTAAAGTTTATGACACTTATAGTGAAAAAGTAATCTTTGAAGGAACTCCAAAAAAATTTTTAACAATATATTAAAGTAAAAATTATGTCTAAAGTAAAAGAAATTATTAGCAATCAATCTGTTACCATTAACACTGGTAACTTTGAAAATCAAAAAATTAATTACGGAGAAGTCTGGGAAATAGAACCTGGAGACAATTTAGATGATAAGCAAAAAGAATTGTGCAATCATGTTTATAAAGTAGTTAACACATTAGCTAATCATGTAAGAAAGTCTAACAAGATTAAAGAGGTGATGTTTGAAAAAGTTAAAGCACCAAAAGTTAGAACACCATTTATAGAATGCGAGTTGGAAGACTTAGAAAGAGAGCAAAGAACTGCACATCTTAAACCAAATTATTAAAAAAAAAGAGAGGGAATCACACCTCTCTTTCTAAAAACTAATCGAATCAATTATCAAAATAGATTAAAACAAAATCAATACAAAATTATGAAAAAAATCACAAACATCAGCATTGCATTAGAAATTGTTGACAACTTAACCGCAAACAACGTTTTTAAAGACGAAGAAAATGAAAACAAAGCAACACATATTGTGCTGTCTGTGCTTAAAACTTATCCAGAAATAGGTGATAAAATAAAACCTAAAAGAAATCTAAAGGATAAAACATTAGCAGCTGTAGACATTACACATAAAATGATTGATTCAGCTTTCATTAAATTAAAAGAAACTTTAAATCAAGAAGATAATGAATAGAGAAATATCAGGAGACTTTTTAGTCTCAGATGAGAATTACGAAATGATTATATCATATACTTATCGTTATGAGTCAGCCACACATGAGCTTCCCGAACATAAAGAAGTAGAGGTCACAGAAGTACATTTACAGTCCAAAGATAAAAATGGATTGTGGATTACCACAGACATTACAGATTTGTTTTGGCACTTTATAGAAGCTGACTTCTATGAAGATATAGAACATGAAGCTCACGAAAAATTAATAGGATAATATTATGAAAAAGAAAATGCAAGAATTACCAAAATGGTTTGACGGAGAACTCTATAAAGAGGGAGACGTTGTAGCAAATAGATTTACTGGAGAAGAGACACGGCTAACTGCCGTGGAACTTTCCATGTATGATTTTGTTATGGGTTGTAGTATTTTATTTGAAAAAGGAATGTTCTTAGATGATAACAAAATTCTTAATGAACACGCAGAAGGACTGCAATGGTTTAGGCGCGCCAATCCAGAAGCCTATATGATTTTATTAGATTAACTATGCCAAATTGGTGTTGGAATCGTCTTGAAGTTCAAGGAACTAAAAAAGACATGATTAAATTTTATACTTCATTTAAAGTAAACGACCACAGAACTTGTGATGATTTTAAAATGGGTTGGTTTGTCCCAAGACCAGAACATGAAGAAAAAAACTGGTATGGTTGGAATGTAGAAAACTGGGGTACTAAGTGGGAAATATATGATGCTGAATTATATATGGAAAATTCAATATTTAGTGTTACTTTTGACACCGCTTGGTCTCCTCCTATACAATTTTTTGAAAGTCTTGCAAAAATGTTTCCAAATTTAACAATGGAAATGGAATACGAAGAACCAGGAATGGCTTTTTGTGGTATTATTCATTATTCAGACGGAGACATTGACCATAGTCAGGGAGAAATTATATACGTTTCTGACTGCTGTGAAGAAGAAGTTGATTGGGACGATGATTATGAATCGTCTTGCAGTAAGTGTAAAGAGCCTTGCGAGTCACAAGATAAACATTTATATAATTAAATAAATAAAACATTATGACAAATACAGAAAGAGAAAAGTTTTTAATAGGCAAAGTTTTAGTAAGCCCTGAGCTTTTTATCAAAGACGAAGACAGACTTATGAAAATTAAGTTAAACGAACCTAACTATAGTTTTCTTTGGGAAGCTATAAAGAAAGTTCACAAGTCTGGGACTAAGATAGATATGGTTACTATAGGCAAAGAAATAGGCATGGATAAAAACTCTCTTAGTGTTTTGTTTGACTGTGAATCTTATGGTTATACAAGTTTTGATTTTAATTCATTGATAGAAGACCTATCGTATAGAAGTAAATATCAAACTATGGGCAATCTTTTGTTGAACATAAATAATTTAATGCAAAAAAACGAACCGTTGGATACAATTTCTGACGAGCTTAAGAAAGGCATAGAAATTATACAGACTGATGAGTCGTCTAATGACGAAAACATCGGAGGTCAATTAAAAGATTATTATACAACCTTAACAACACGTATGTCTACGGACGGGATAACTGGTGTAACAACTGGTTATTCTTGTCTTGACAATTTCACTAATGGTTTACAACCAACAGACTTAACAATAATAGGTGCTGCTTCATCTATGGGTAAAACGAGCTTTGCTCTAAACGTAGCGTATAACGCTGTACGTGCTAAACACCCAGTTGCAGTATTTAGTTATGAAATGTCTGCTCCACAATTATTACAAAGAATTATAAGTATAGAGTCAGGAATATCTTTAAGAGAATTAAATCAAGGCGCAATAGATAAAGAGCAGTTGAAATTAATCAACAAAGCTATAGGCGTTATTGAAGACTTACCATTAAAGATTGATGACTGTAAAAGAACATCATTAAGTTATTTAACCGCAAAAATTAGAAAATATGCTATTAATGACAATGTGCAGGTGGTATTTATCGACTACCTCCAACTCGTTTCCGTCCAAGGAAAAAAGAACGGAACAAGAGAACAAGAAGTATCAATGGTTGCGAGAACGCTCAAAAATCTTGCAAAAGAACTTAATATCTCTGTTATAGCTTTATCGCAATTAAACAGAGGTGTCTCGTTTAGAGGCAATCCAAAACCTACAATGTCAGACTTGAGAGAATCAGGCGAAATCGAACAAGCAGCGGATATAGTTTGTCTACTATTTAGACCAGAATACTACAACATCCCATCACTTGAAGACGGAACTGACGCTGCTGGACTTGCGCAAATAATATTTGCAAAAGGTCGTAACATAGGTGTAGGAGAAATTAATATGAGCTTTGACTCAAGTAGAACTAAATTCACATCATTAATTTAAAATTATGAACGAAATAGATATTATCGGAGGAGCATTCTTAGGTGTATTAGCCTTAGTTGTTTGCGCTGTTTTGGCAGTAAATTTACTACCATTTATAGCGTTATTTATTATAGGTTTTTCTGTAATTAAATTAAAAAAATTCTTTAATAAATAAAAGTTATTTATTATTTTAGCAAAGTATTTAAAAATAATTTATGTCAAATTATGAAAAAATAATAGCTAAAGTATCTCAACGAACTGGCTTTAGTAAATCAACTGTCCGTTCTATTTTACACAGAATCTTTAAAGAAATAGGATTTATACTTATTACAAGTAAATCACCAATCTTAATAAGAAGATTTATTAAAATAGTTATGGCTGCTGTTGTTCTAAAAAAGTTAGACAGAGATATTAAAAGTTATGAAACAAGAAACAAATAAAACAAAATTAAAATTATGGATTTTAAAAAATTAAATCAACCAGTAGAATTAAGTCAAATAGACTTTAGAGTACAATCAATCAACAAAGGAGGTTATGCGACCATCTTAGCGTATAAAGACGCAAGGTATGACATGAATGTCCTAGACAAAGCTGTAGGCCCTGAGAATTGGTCTAAACGCTATGAGGTAATAGACAACAGACTTTATTGTTCTGTTGGTATTTACAACCCAGAAACAAAAGAATGGGTTTGGAAACAAGACGTAGGTACTGAGTCTAATACAGAAGCAGAAAAAGGTCAAGCTTCAGACGCATTTAAACGTGCTTGCTTTAATTGGGGAATAGGTCGTGAGCTTTACGACTTTCCTCTTATACAAGCTAAACTTGACTCAAGCGAGTTTCAAGAAGTAGGCGGTAGACCTAAAGCTACTTGGGGATTAAAACTCAAAGAGTGGACTTGGGGAGACAAAAGAGATGAAAATGGACAGCTTGTTCAGTTAGCTGCTAAAGACCAAAATGGTAAGGTAAGATTTAACTGGAAAAAAAACTAATTAATAAATTATTAAAACATTAAAATTATGACAATGGAAGCATTCAACTTAGCAAATTTCAAAGGAGGACAAACTAACCCTAAAGGTTCTGATGGTAAATACCCAGAAAGAGCTACTCCAGGAGGATACTTATGTACTGTGACAGGACTTAAAAACTCTTCTGAGATAGAAGGCTACACAAGCTCACCTTTTATTGAGTTTTATCTTTTAACAGAAGATGGTAAACAAGCAAGTGCAAGATTTTGGGTTGTAAAACAAACCGACAAAGACAGCACTAAAGAATGGAAAAAGAAACAACTAAAAGATTTCTTAATGAACTGTGGTGTTACTGAGTTTAACTCAGACGCTGAAGCTTGTAAGTCTGCTTTAAACAGACGCGTTCAGGTAGCTCTTGTTTCTGAAGAGTATGTAGGTAAAGATAAAGAGACTGGAACTTTAGTTAAAAGAACTGCTGTAAAATACTTATGGTCTTCTAAGGTAGGTAAGAAACTTACTTATAATTCTAAATACAACAAAGTGCTGTCTGCTGACGACCAGCAATTATTAGACGGCATGGACGCATTAAAAAACAAGTTTGATACTGAGCCTGTTGCATCTACGCCAGAGGATACAGACTTACCATTTTAATTAACCAATAACATCTGTTATGAATGAGATATTTATAGGGGGTAACGTACCTTCAAGCAAGAACGGAAAGAGATGGACTGGCAAAATGCTAATCCACTCTAAGACTGTAATGACTTACATAAGCGCTACAAAAGCTGACTACTTGTCGAACAAGGAGAAGTTTAAAGCTATGCTTGTAGGTAAGGAAGCTCCCTATAAAATATCTTTTGAATTTATAAGAGGCTCAAGACACAGGTTTGATTACATAAATCCCTGTCAGACTGTACAAGACTTAATGGTTAAGTACGGCTGGATAGAAGATGATAACTGTGAGTTTATCATTCCTTTTTTTGAGCCATATACTTATAATAAAGAAGAAGCAGGTGTAATAATAAGAGTATTATGAAAGAATTAGATAATGCAAAAGAATTTATAAAACACTACCTAAATTACAATCATGTTAATTATGATGAGTTTATGGGTAAATGTAGAGAAAGACAGTTGGTTTATCATAGAACAATAATTAGCGTAGTCTTAGTTAAAATGTTTGACTTAGGACTTGTTGACTGTGGTAGACTTATAAACCGAGACCACTCTTCAATTATACATCATTGTAAAAAGTTTGATGACTTGTGTGGTATATACAAAGAATACAATACGTCATATATGCAAGCGGTAGGTCTTGCTAACATATACATACAAGACGAAGTTACAAATGATTTTGTTTCTTCTATCCTTACAAGCAATAGCAAGCTCAGAGATAAGCTTTTAAACAAAGGTAGAATTATAGAAAACTTACAGGCAGAAAACGTAGGCCTTAAACTACAAATAGAACAATTAAAAAAACAATTAAAAAAAGAATTAGATTATGTTTAATAAGAAAAAAGAGAAAGCTTATTTAGATGCTTTAGCAAACCAAGAATATACTATAATGGTTGTAGAACACGTGTTGCAGCAAATGAAAGATGTTTATGTAACTAAAGAACATTACGATGAGCTTTATGGCACAGCAAAAAAACTTCACAATGATGTATATGAAGCAGCAAAGCATTTGCCTAATTACAAATTGTATAAAAAAGAATTTTTAAAACAAGACTTAGAGCCTAAAAAAGATGAACAGAAATAGTCATAAAAACGAATGGACTCCTATTCAAGACTTAGACATAAGAAAAAAAGCTGAGTTAGCTTCTATTTTACATTTTAAAGAAGGTTACAGTGTAAAAGAAATAGCTGATAGATTTAGTCTTTCTGAAAGTAGGATAAGAGAATACTTTAAACAAAATCAAGAAACAGAAGAAGATAATATATAAAACTATGATAAATCAAGATAATTATTACGAAGACAAATCACACATTACAAATTCTATGTTAGGTTGGCTAAACGAAAGTCCTGCTTACTTTAAATCACAAATAGAATCACAATCTACTTCTACGGAAGCAATGGTGTTTGGCTCTGCTTTTCACTGTAAAGTCTTAGAACCAGAAAAGTTTGATGACTTATATTATATTATTCCAAAAATTGACAAAAGAACTAAAGCTGGTAAAGAAGCTTTTGCTGAACATTTGCTTAATGCTGGAAATAAAATAATACTTACGACAGAACAATACTCTAAAATTCTAGGAATGGAAGAGGCTGTCAATAACAACGAAACAATGAAAGAGTTGTTTTCATGTAATAAAGCTGTTACAGAGTCTGTAAACGCATGGACAGAAAGTATTAGAGACGATAACGATGAGACTCATATAATTAACTGCAAAAGTTTAATAGACTTAAGAAGAGACTCTGACGATTTGGTAGTAGACTTAAAAACTACTACTTCAGTTAAAGCGTTTACTTCTAGTATTAAAAAGTTTGGATATGACAGACAGGCTGCGTATTACCTAAGAGGTCTTATAGCTAACAAGCTTGTAAGTCCAAACGCAAGGTTTGTGTTTGCTGTTGTAGAAAAACAACCTCCTTTTGAAATAGCTATGTTTGAGTTAGACGCTTCTGTTATGGAGGTTGCCAACGAAAAGATAGACCATTTACTTAGAATATATCAAAAGTGTTTAGCTGAAGATTCTTATCCAAAACGTTACGAAAGATTTGATGGTAAATTAAACTTAGTAACATTAACTGCCGAAGACTTGTATTAACATATTAATTAAAAAAAAATGAAATTAAATTTTAAAATGACTGTTAAAGCTCTTAGCATAACGCAAGAAGAGTTTGGAAAAATTATAAATGTTGCTGGCACAACAAGAAGCAAGTACATTAAAAATCCAAAAGAATTAAGAATTAAACATATAGAGCTTTTATCTAAGCATCCTAAGTTTGTAGAAGCTGGACTGCAATTTGAAGACTTAATTTACTTAACATTAAAAACTAAATAATTATGAAAAACACAGTTGTATTTGAAGGGGGAATAGATGGCATAAGAACTATGGCAGACTCATCGTTAAAAGTAGTATTAGGAACTCCTGAATTGTCAGCAGAAACAATGGCTAGACTTTTTGGACTTTTAAAACAACCAGGATACGTGGTAATATCTACCTCACCCGTGCAAAAAGAAATGGTAGACTTAGTTGAAACAGCAGGTCAAGAAGCTGAGTTTGAAACTAAAACGCCAAGTCAAAGAATGAGAAATGTACTTTACAGACTTTGGGAAAAAGAACAGCCAACTGAAGTAGGCCCTGATGGCAGCACACAATACGTTGAGTTTGATTTATATTACAGACGTAAGATGAATAACATTATAGAACATTTAAAAACAAAATTAGACTAATGCAGAAAAAAGGAAGCTTAGATAAAATCAGGGCAAAGTATCCTGGTTACTATCAAAAAAAATCAGCAAACTGGAAGAAAGAAAAAGAAATAAAAGACTTAGCTCTTTCTAAAAAAACAATATCTCCAGTTAAAATAAAAAGTATTGATAACAATATTGTTGCTTATTTTAATGTAATTGACAATATGGATGAAAACATTAATAAATTATTTAAACTTTTATAGTTATGAAATATGAAATAACAAGGGAGCATCAAATAGATTTGACACTTGCATTTGCCACCTTTAGGTGTTTTAACGAACAATTATACTTATTAAAGGGTAGTCATTCAAAAGTAGTAAAACTAAAGTTTAATAGACTTATAAAGCTTGCTAGACAATACGAAGATGAGATGATAAAAAACATGGGTGATTCTGTTGAAGACTTAGATGGCGTGGTAGATGTAATGATGGATGTTATAAATGATGTTAAATTAGAATTAGAAAAAAATGTTAAAAAAGGAGAAGATGCAAAGTAAACACGCTGGAGACACTAAGTACAGAATTGAAAAAACAATGTCTGACATACAGAAACTTTTAATTAAAAAAAATGCTCAATATGGAGACTCAGCAACAAAACCTGCTAAAATTTTTAGTAAATTGGGAGCTGTAGAATCTATTTGTTGTCGTATAGACGACAAGATGATGAGAATTAAAAACAAGGGTATAACTGAAAATACTTTAGATACTATAGATGATTTAATAGGATATTTAGTACTTTTAAAAATAGCAATACAAGATGAAGAAAATGAATAGTAAAACTAGTGAACTTTTAAAAAAGGCACACATTTTAATTAACAACGCAACTGGAACTGACGTTCCTAAGTATAAGTTAGCAGAAGCTAAACGTGAGGCTAAGAAAATTTATAAAGAAATAAAAAGTCTTGACTTAGCAGTTTATAACATTTTAAAAGAAGATTTTTAATGGGTAAGTTTAAATGTAAGCTGTGCAAAAAATCTAAATATATAGCTGAATACACAGTAAAAGTTGTAGAGGACAAGGTGGTTGTTCCAGAAGCAATGTGTTGTGAAAACTATATGCAACAACAAAGAGAAAAAGGAACTGGGTTTGCAACTATTAGGAAAGGGCCAGACGGTTCTGTAAAAAGAAAACCTAGACCTTGGGAATAATATGCCAATAATAAAAGTAAGATTAGAATTAGAATACTATGTTAAGCCTGGGGTCGGATTAGATGACGAAGAGTCTATGCAGTTTGGTATTTCAGAAATTTATAATCTTTGTGATGATTGGATTAATAACGATAAACCTCCTCACATCTTATTTGAAATAGAAGATGATATAGATGTAAAAGGAATGTATTTTGATGAAGAATGGCACGCATGAGTAAAATAAAAAACATAATTAAGTATAAAGACCCAAAAGACCCAGCGAGTAGATATGTAGACTTGCCTAAAGTAATCACAGAAGATTACGGGTTTCAAATGATGTTTGGATTTAAGTATCCTACAGCTTCATTTAATGAAAGGACTGGTGTAAAATCAAAACCTTTTCATGGAAAATTCCAAGACGATTATTTTAAAAACTAAAAATTACTAAATCAAAAATAATGACAAAAAAAGACAAGCTACAGAGACTAAGAAGGTATTACGTTGCAATGATAAAAAAGATTGATTCTTTATTGATTGCAGAATATAATAAACCTCCATACAAATATGAAAGAAAATAAAGGTAAACCTTCTCCAAAAGGAGCTATAAGGTTTGCTATTAAGCTGTCTGACGAGCAAAAGCTTGCTAAATCAGAAATACTCAAGCATCCATTTAGTTTTGTTATTGGCAAAGCTGGCTCAGGTAAAACTTTGTTGGCCGTACAAACCGCTCTTGATATGTTCTTTAAAAGAGAGTATAATAAAATAATTATAACTCGTCCTACTGTTTCTACTGAAGATAATGGTTTTTTACCTGGTTCTGAAAAAGAAAAAATGGAGCCGTGGTTAGTGCCTATCATGTCTAATATGCGTAAAGTCTACAACAAACCAGATAAGCTTGATAAAATGACTAACGATGAAGACATAGAGCTGGTAAGTTTAGCTCACTTCAGAGGTAGGACTTTTGATAATGCTGTTGTAATTGTAGATGAGTTTCAAAACCTAACAAGGTCTCAGTTTCAAATGGCTTTAAGTAGACTTGGAAAAAACTCTATGATGATTTTTTGTGGAGATAAACAACAAATAGACTTAAAGGACAGAAATTATTCTGCAATACATGAAGTATCAAAAATAACCGCTTCTAAATATGTATATAGAATTGTACTTGAAGACAATCATAGACACGAATCTTTAACAGAAGTTTTAGAGTTGTTGTCTAAAAATTAAACCTCTACATTGTAGTTTAACTTAGCCTGTACTCCATTGTACTTGCTCCAAACAAAAGCGGAAGCTTTCTTTACGTTACCAACGTAACCTTTCATATCATGCCAGTCGTCAGTAGCAGACATTGATGATAGATTTCTTACTGTAAGTCCGTTAAGTTCTTCAACGGCTTGCATCTTATAAGACTTATTAGTGTGTAGATGTCCTCTATGAACCTCCACATACTTTACTTCACTCCACACGTCTCTATATCTTTGAGACACTATACCTGGTAAGTTTATAAGTTTTGCACCATCTCCGTGGTCATTAACAATAAGACATCTACCGTACCTGTACGCCTTCATCATGCTGTCGCTATTATCTACAGAGACATTTTCGTTGTTTTCATAAAACATCTCTAAAGCGTCTCCTATGTGCATCATAGACTCTCTGTCGTGATTACCTGGAATTACAACAATATGAACATTAGCATACTCAACTAACATTTCAACGCACTCAACAATTAGTTTACGTCCAGCTCTATACATTTGCATTCCCGTATTTGTATTAGATTGTGGCGTTCCTTTTGTTGTTGCTGCTAACGGAAAGTCTCCGTCTGAGTTTAAAAAATCATTACCTACAACAAAAAGAATTTCATCTACACAATAACCACTTGCTCTCTTTACTAAGTGTGTTAATGCGTTAATCATTCTTTCTCTAGCTATTTCAAGGCTGTACTCGTCACCTTTTATTCCTATCTTACCTAAGTGTAAGTCAAAGGCATTAATTTCTAAAAGGTGTGGGTCGTCTTCTTTATAGCTGTCTGGCCTTATTATCCATTTAGGCTTAGAATAAAAAAGAGGAGTTAAATCTTCTATTAGCTCCTCTCTTATTTTTTTTATGTTTTGTAATGGGTTTATTTTCTTTAACCAAGCTTTCGTCCTAAACATTGGAACTGTTATAGGTCTTTTAGCTTTATCAAAGCCTGTAACCTCATAAGTACCTATATCGTACTTATTTACTTCCCAAACATCTAAGTCTACATTACAAGCTTCTAAAAGGTCATCTAAAGACTTAACTCGTTTGCTGTCTTCACAAGTGACTATAGCTCCGTCTTTATTTTCTTCAAAGTTTGTAGTTTCTTTACTATGTTGTGGGTTTATTTTTTCTCTTAGCTTCCTTGCTATACTTCTTACAACTTCATAGTTAGTATCAAATAGCTTTGCTGTATGCGCATATTTAGAGTTAAGTAGTTCTGGATTCGCTAAAAGATATTTTTTTATACCTTCGGTATCTTGTTTTGGTTTCATTTTGTAAAAAGTTTTTCGTCTTCATATCTCGGCCCATAGCCGTGTTGAGACTTTAAAACGACATTAATTGGTTTGTAAGTTTGCGATTTTTTTACTTTACCATACTTACTTAATGCTTTTTTTACCAACATAGGATTGTTAATAAACTGATTATCAGACTCTCCTTTAATGAAAACGTCTCTTACGATTATAGTGTAACCTTTGGAATCTTTAAAAGTCCAATCACTTAGCCAAATAGGAATCTTATTGCTCAACTATAACGTATGTAATTTCTACTGCACCACCTTCAGCTTTAACGTTTATGTTTGTTCCAGCGGCATCTACAGGCATAAATAACCATTCACCGTAAGCTAAGTCTGTGACTATGGTTGCGTTATTTAAAAGTCTGGCCTCCGCAGCTCCAGTAGTGTTGTCGTTTTTTAAAAGAATTAAAGCTCTAGTTCCTATTGTAGTAACGTTAATCTGCTCCGTAGCTCCACTAGCTATAGATACTGTACCAGTAACAACTGTGTCTGAGTTAATTGCTGCAAATGTTTCTGTAACAGAAATAGTATTTATCGTGTTGCTTGCACTGTCTGTTATAGTAATATCTGCATCTGCTTTTAAAGTGTAAGTTTTTGCCATGATTAAAATTCTATTAAAAAATATTTACAAGTAGCTTGTCCTGCATCATTGTTAAGCCTTAACTTAATGTCATCTCTAGTTCTTAATTTAACAAAAAGAAACTCTCCTTGTCGTAATGTAGCAAAAGTTACAGAACCATAATGAACTTGAACTTCCGAATCATCTTCATCTTCAATGTTTTCTACGTAAAGAAAAACACCTGCTCCTGGAGTGGCTAAGTTTAAGGTAATAAGTGATACTGTAGGAATGGTTATTTCTCCATATTGAACAGAGTCACTATCAACGGTGTTTGTAAAGTTTTTTTGAAAGTCAAAAAGTATTTTAGAAAGTCCGTTGTCGGTTGCCTTAAATGCTGTTGTTGAGTTGAGAGTTATAGATTTAGCCATATATGCAAATATATTAAATTAATACTTATAGTTTTATATCGTAATCTATATAGGTTATAGTAACATCTTCTCCAGACTTAATAGCGTTTGCTATTTTCGGATAGATTCTTTTATAGGCATTAACACTCTTTCCAATAAAACCATCTTTAAGAATGTTATTGTTTTCTTGACTATCTCCAACGATAAGACAGCCAGCAGTATGTTCATCAGTGTTTCCAGTATGAATAAGAATATACTCAAACCCAGGAACGTCAACGATATGCAACATACCAATGTGCATACCAGAATATTTTTTAGCGTATCTTCCATGAAATCCTCCTTCGGTTCTTAATTCTATTTTATACGTGCCAGCAGGGACTCTAGTTTCACCTTTTATTTTTATGTCTCTAGCTTCGTCTTCTAACGTGTAGCATAAAAAAGACTTCATGTCTAAGTTTGTTTCAAACAATAATCCAGACGTTGAGTCTTCACCGCTACTAAATCTTAATACTTGTAAATTCATTATCTTTTTTTGCCTTTATGCAATCCGTGTTTAGCGTGCTGCTTACCTTTTTTTGTTGCAGCTCTTTTTTTAGCATTAGCTGCTGCTAACTTTTTTTTACCAGCTTTTGTTTTTTTAAGCTGTGCAATAGTTTTTGATGGAGCATAGACTTCACCAGTTTTACTAGACTTTTTACCAGAAGCAGTTCTCCACTTTTGTTTAGTCCATTTCTTTAAACTTTTTTGTCTTTTAGTTAGCGCCATTATTTTTTACTTCTGTATCCACCACCAGCAGCTTTGTATTTTTTAGCAAGCATCTGAGCTTTACGTGCAGACCACTGTCCAGGCTTACCTCCTTTGCTTCCTGCTTTTATAGAATTAAAAAGTCTTTTACGCATTGTAGGTTTAGTATAGTTACCACTAGCGTTAACTGTTGATTTTTTCTTTTTAGCTGGCATATTACTTTTTATCTTTATTAGAACTTCCTCCAAAGAAGAAGTCTATTATTGTATTAACCTTTGCAGACATAGCTCCAAATATAGTAGATATAAAGCTTATCTCAAACTCTCCCATATCAATGCTGCCATTAACAAAGTGCTGAAACATAACAAAGCTTATGCCAAAGTAAGCTACGGTAAACAATGTTGCTAATACTTTCTGTATAATCGCATCATCTTTGTACAAGCTTCTAGCGTCCTTTCTGTCTTCCACCTCTTTGTTAAAAGCTTCCTTCTCTGCGTCTAACAAAACTTTACGTAGCTGTAGTTTAGCTTCGTCTCTTTCTTTGTCAGTAGTAATTACTTTGTCGAGTATACCCTCAGCGTTGTCTACTACCTTACCAAGTATTCCTCCTAATATATTATTTAGCATATTAACACTTTTTTTTCTTTTTAACTACTTTCTTTTTTTTCTTTGAAGCAGTTGTTTTTTTCTTTTTCTTTACACTGTTTTTGTATAAAGGATTGTTATTTGTTGGGTTCATAATTATTTATTTAACTACCGCAGTTTTCGCAGTCAGGATTATCTATATTACAAGCCTTAGGCTGCTCCATCTTTTCTAAGCTTTCAGTCCAAGCATCAAAAAAAGCTTCGTCTTCTTTTTTCTTTAATTCTTTTTGGACAGCTTCAGACATAATGCAAACGCAGGCAACCAAGTTTCTATCGCAATCACAACTAGTTTGTTGTTTGTAGTCACTCATATTTCTAGTATAATCGTAATAATATTTACTTTTTCTTTTTAACAACCTTCTTTTTTTTAGCTGTAGTTTTTTTCTTTTTAGGCATTGCAGCTTTCATTTTACTTTTGCCATAACTTTTACTTCCGTACATACACTTACATTTTTTCATTAATAATTAACATTTCCACCGCCTACGAGCGGCTCTTATTCTTGATTTAGGATTATTCCTAGTCTTAGCACTACTCTTTTTTAGTTGTCCTAAACTTCTTGCGCAATAAGACTTTCTTCTTTTTGCAGACTTACTCCCAGCTTTAACTTTTCCCGTTACGGCAGTTTTTAATTTACTACCAGGGTTTGCTTTTCTATACGCTTTAACTCCTTTACGAGTCATACCAGCTCCAGACTTTGTAGACCTATAATTAGCTCCTTTGCCTTTAGTGGTTTTTCTAATTGCTTTAGACTTTTTTCTTTTTTCAGCCATTATAATTTAACTATTGTTTTGTTGAAAATTAATTCATCAAATGTTATTAATAAGTGATACATACCTTTTGGCAAGTTTAAAACATTAATGTTTTTGTGTCTGTTTACCAAAATTCCTTTTGTATCATATACCTCAACGTCTACAAAGTTATTAAAATTAATAGTATTTTTAGTTGGATTTGGGTAAGGGTTTATTCCAAGTCTGTCAAAAGTCTCAACGCTTACTGGCCCTGTCCATCCGTCTACGCAATATTCGTAAAGCCCATCACAACCATCGTCCCATGTTGAGTTGCAACAATACGGGTCTACTTGGATAACCCAGCTAAAACACGCATTAGGAATGTAGTATACATCACCAACGCTACAACCAGCAGAGTAATAGCAACTACTGTCTGATATGTTAGCTTCGACATTATAATTAATAGCAGTCGCATCTGTGCAGCCAGACAAAGGATAAACACAAGACCCATTATCAGAGTTTGCGTTATCGTCATAATTAATTGCTGTGCTGTCTGTACATCCATAATAATATTCTATACAGCTTTCGTTGTCTGTATTACAAGTATCGCAATAGTTAAATGCCGCAGGGTCTATGCAGCCATACAACAAAGGTATACAGCTTTCGTCATCTACGTTAGCATTTGGGTTATAATTAAACGCCAATTCATTCATACATCCTAAAACTACATCAACACATGAACCTTCTAGTTGTGTGTTTGCTTCAGGGTTATAATTCAAGGCTGCTTCATCCATACAGCCTAGAACAACAAGAGTTTCACAGCTTCCGTTATCAAAGTCAGCTTCTTCGCTATATTCTAAGTATATTGGATTAGTACACCCAGCAACGTAGTAGCAACTTTCGTCATCTGTATTAACACTCTCGTTATAATTTAAAGCTGTATCATCTGTACAGCCAAATGTTTTTTCTACACAACTATTGCCACAATAAGGCATACCTGTATTTATTGCAAAAGGAATTAAAGGATTTGCAAAACCTCCTGGTTCGCTTATTGTTAAGTGTTCTTCTGAATATAAGCTATAACCACATTGTACTGATGTAAATTGTGATTGTTGTGTAGTGTTAAATTTTATCTCTACAGGCTCTGATATACTTAATTCAAAAGTAAAAGTAGTGTCAAAGCCTTCTTCTAAAGTAAATATACCTAAAAAGTTGTCACCTTGAAATACCTGTAGAAAAGCTCCAGCCCAGCCATTACCAGCTAAGTCTGTAAGCTCTAAGGTGTGTAAACAGCTGTCTACCAATATATTTGTGTTAGCTAGACTATCGTAATTAAAAGCGTCTTCTTCTGTGCAGCCGAAAACTTTATCAGTAAAACACATCCCTGTGTCTACTGTTGCTGTTGGTAAAAACTCTACAAAGTTGTTATTCATACAACCATATATAGGTGGCGGAGGAGGGCAGTCTTCTACTGTAAATTCATGGTATGTATACGTGCCAAAGTTAGCTGAATCCATTTCAACTATAGTATCATTACATCTTATTAAGTAGTATGAACCATCTTGTCCTCCCCATAAACTTCCTTGTATTCCATCTCCATAGGTGTCGTATATGTCAAAGTAGTAGTCACCATTAGGAACACAAAGCTGTGTTACTTGAGGTGAATAATCTATTATATCAGTATAAGGCCCTCCTGTGACTATAGTGTCTCCGTAAGCATTGGTGATAACCCAAGATGTTTCTTGTGGGTATTGGTCGGGATTAATAACTACATTTAAGTAAGTTCCGTTAGGACATTGTGAAAAAGCAGTTGAAAGTGTAAACACTACAACCATAATAAACGCATATAAAAATTTAGTAAATCTGTTCATTAGAATTTGCTTATTATTAATTCATCAATATATTCTTGTACTTCTTTTCTTGTAGCAGCCATTTTAAAGCTTATGTCTGCTTGAAATCTTTTTACTTCTTCACCATCATCAAACACTACTATTGTTGGTACAATAGCTATTTCGTATTTAGCTTGATTATCGTTTTGCTCTATCAAAAGTGTTTGTCTATCACATTCTTTTAATTTTGAAAACCAAATAACATCATTAGCTGAATTAAAATCAGCATTAAAGTGTATCACTTTTACCTGAGAGAAAGCAGTATGTGAGGCTACCAATAAAAATAATACTAACAAGTACATTCCAAACATCTTCCATTCTGCTATCTTTTTCATTATCTTAGTGCATCAATTTTGTCTTCCATTCTAATCATACGCTCTTCTAACTTTTCCACATTTTTCTCTGTATTTTTAATAGACTGACGTATATTAACATCTTTCATATTAAACTCCATCTTAGAAATTTCTGGTTTAGGAAGTTCTTTAGCTTCTGCTATGTCTGCTTGTAATGTAAACCACATACCTATTAAGGTTGCCATTGCAAAGCCTATACCTATTAATGTTTTTACACTTATGTTGAACCCTGTTTCTTCGTTAAGTTCTTTTGCCATTTTAAAATATTCTATAATTAATACCAAATTTAAAGTCGTACCATTCTCTGTTCCAATACTTGTTGTACTTACCTTCTATAAAGCAACCAACATTTCTGTTTAGGTTGTATCCAAAGATTAATCCTCCTGAGTAGTCATACCATTGTTCTCCGTCATTAAAGTTGTGATATGAATATTCACCTCCACCATTATAATGATAAGGCATTAAGTTACCCCAAGAGTGTAACCAGAAGTTTTTCTTATAATGATAAAAGTCAAATCCTACTACCAAAGAGTATTGCCATTGATTGTCTAACTCATTCTTTTTCTTTTCTACGTAATCATTCAGCATTTCAGGTATAACAACCTCATTCCATATAGTTGCGTTCTGCGCTACTAAATTACCATTTGGGTCTCTATATTCAGATTCGTATACATCTACGCTGTAACCTTCTTCAATCGCTAAACAAGTATAGTGTAGCTGTCCTGAAGCTATTAACCATTCTTCTAATGGGTCATATCCATAAGGCTCTGCAAGTCTTTGCACTCCTCCTATATTAAAAGATAATTTCTTTTTGCCATTAATTCTAAATCTTTGTGTAGCCTCGTAATATTCAATGTCTGCAAAACCCTCTTTAATGTATGACACTTTAGTCATCCACAAAGGCTTTACGTATCTAAGAAAATGATGTTGGTCTAAATATTCTATTCCCTCTTGTCTTCTATAATCTACTTCAAATAAATATTCAAAAGGAGATAAGCCAATAGTAGCAGCGTCTCCGTATGCAGACTCAGTACCGTCTTTAAACTTGCTAACGGATTCGTAGCCAAATCTTTTAATTTTACGAATACCCATAGTTAAAGAGTAGTCAAAAGGTATTGTTATTGTGTCTGTAGAAAGAAAGCTGTTATTTACTGAGTAAATGTTTTCGTCAGCTAAAGAAGTTCCGCCGTTGGCTGCAATATAAAATGTAGAAAACTTAAATGGTTTTTTAAATTGAGCGTCTGATGTATATGTGAAAAACGCTAAAATTAAAAATAAATAAATTTTTGTTTTCATTATTTCACCGTATATGTTATGTCAAGTTTATCTGCTGCTCCTGCTGAAACTGTAATTCTATTAGTGTCAAAAATAATTGGGTTGTCTAAAACTAAAGTTACGCTAGGAGGTATAACAATACCTTCGTAAACGTAAACTTCATCTACTTTTAAATTAAATGCTTGGTCTGCTGTAGACGTGTTTGATACGTAAACAGAAAGCAACTCTTCACCATCTCTTAAAGTAGTGTCTGTAGTTTGAAGATTTTTTATAACGTATGTCTTATACATATTGCAAAGATAATAAAGTTATTATGTAGTTTGGTCTATTTTAAATATAACAGTTACAAACCAGTTTTTATTTCCTCTTGGATTTCCAGGCAAGTCCATAGACATTAAAAGCCTGTCTCCCTTGCTAAATGAAGACTTAGAAGAAAATGTTACTTCCATGAAGTTTTCTCCTGCTGTAGTTGTTACTGTTTCTGTTTCTAAATCATCTACTCTTGAACTTCTATTTGTAGCTCTTTTAGACTTTACAGTAAGGGTAACTCCAGCACCTCTTTCTAACAGACTTTGATTACTTCTAAATACAGCCTTGTAAAACTGGCCGTCAAATGGAGCTATAAATTGATTTCTTCTGTTTGAGCTTGAGGTGCTTTCTGTTTCTCCGTCAGAAAAAGGAACATAAGACTCTGTGTTAATGTCTCCATAAAAGTTACAAATAACTGGTATAAATATATGTTGAGCGTCTCTTTTAGCTGTGTTAGCTGTTATGGCGTTAGACTGACTAGTTGTTATGCTTGTTATTTCAGAAGAAACAAATCTTCTTAATTCCTCTATGTCTTCTGCAACTTGTTGTACTGCGTATAGGGCTGGAGCTAAGTTTTCAAACATACCCTGGTCTAGTATATGCTCACCATTATCAAACTTACTTTTTATTTCAGTTTCTTTAGACGTGTCTATACTTTTAGAGTCTCTATCCCCTCCAGTTCTTTTATTAAATATATCTTGTGATTTCCTGTCTGCTAGTGCCATATTATATTGTGTATTCCCAAACAATAACTGCTTGGATGTTAGCTGTTCCTGATGCTGATTTAATTAAAGAAACATTTACTACATCTCCTGCTGCAAATGTTGCAGAGCTAAATGCCGTAGACACTGATGTCTGTGCCGTGTTTAAATTTACATTTGTAACTTCTTCTGCTGCTGTTCCAAAGTTTAATGTTGTGTCTGTTATTTTATGGAACTGTAGTTTGCAAGCTGTTCCAATAGCTGCACTAGGTCTTATAATTACTTTTACAATCTTCCCAGCATAAGGAGCTATTGTTCTTGTATAGTATTGGCTTGTGCTGCTAGCTTCGTTTAAGTTATTATATGGAAAAAAGAAGTCAGCTGTAGTACTTGCACTGTTCATAAAAAAGTGATGATGACTCATACTTATTTGCTTAACCTGATTAGACGGCAAAACTCCCGTGACGTCTGCTGTTAAGTCTATTTGATTTCTAGTTATCTCCTGTCCTGATATTGTAATATAATCAGGCGTACCAGCCAACGTTACATTTGTTGAGTTGTCAGTACCAGACACGTCTACATTTAATACAGTTCTTGCAGCAGCAGAATCAGCAGCAGTCACAAGTCCAATCATAGGTGCGTCAGTCTGAACAGACTTATGGTTAGAGTCTCCAAGAAATATAGCATTTTCATCTAGGTTAGGAACATCATTACTACGACCTGTAGCAACTACCTCAATCATACCACTGTTTTGTTGAGACCTTGTAACTACACCAACATTCTGTATTAAATTTAATTCAGTTGCTGGCTTGATATTTGTAAGCCCACCACCAGAAGCTACATAAAGAGTGTCTCCTACAGAATAGGCTTGAGTATCTACATCTTCTAAATTACCTATAGATATTACAAAACCATTATCGTTATTAGAATAATCAGCATCTGCCAAACCAAATGATGGCATTTTATTAGCATCATTACAATCAGCTTTTTGTACCTCAGCTCTGTCTTGACCGCTGTTATATCCTGATATATATACTGGGTCACCTTTAACAACAGCTTCTTTAAATCTAACTGGAAGTCTTACTTTGCTAGCTTCTCCATTACCACTACCACCACTCATACTATTGGTAGTAACTTTACCATCTGAGTCAACAACAAGTGCAGTAGTTTCTGAACTACCTTGTAAGTTTTCAAAGTATACATCGTTTCTAAATCTTGAAACAAAGTCCCATATATGTTGTCCTATCCACTTCATTTATAATTTATTTAAAGCAAAGTTAATTACATTTTCTCTTTCTTCATCAGAAATAACTTCATTAAATAAATAGACTTCATTAATAAATCCATCATATTTAACGCTGCTTAATTGACCAGAACCTATTTGACTTATTCTTAAATCATATTGTGGGTCTGAAGTTAAGTCTCCAACCTCTGTTGTGTCAAAGTAAAACAAAACATTACCGCTTGTGTCTCTGGTTATAGTCAAAATAAAGTCTCCCGTTGGGTATGGAATGCTTAAATTGTTTTCATCATAATTGTTTCCCTCAAGCCTTAAGTTTATTCTTTTATTTCCAGCACCTCTATATAATTTTACCAAATCATTTAAACCCCTACCGATAAGGCCTTCGTTTGTAAGGTTTACTGCTTCGTTAAGATTAATAGACATAATTAAAGTAAAGTCAGTTACATCTATTTGTGTAGCATAATTTAGCTGTCCATTAATAGATTGATTGTTAAAGTTAAGTTTTCCACTTTCTTCTACTGGAGAAAAACTTTTGTTTGATTGTGACAAATTATAATTACTTGATAAACTTGAATGATTAGGCCAAGCATTTACTACGCTTCCAGAGCTGTAAGTCCAAGTCTGATACTCATTATATATAACCAAAGAATCTATATCTAATACGTTAAATGACTTAGATATTCTATATGGCTTAGCTAAACTAAGTCCTAATCCTAACATGGTATTCTTTCATATAATATTGCAACCTCTCCACTATTAAGTCTAATAGAAGCTACATCAATATATATTATTGTTCCAGCAAGATATTTAATAGTTCCGTATTCTACCCCTGGCTCAAAATGAGTCGTTAGGTAGCCTGGAGTACAATCAGTAATAAACTGTACAGCGACATACGTCCCTATATTTACACTGGAAAGTTCTGCTCCAGATAAAAACTTTGTGCCTTTTCTAGCAAATGATTGATTATGGTGGTCATTAATATTAGCCATGTTTTTTTTGTAAATTTAATAAAATTAATCTACCATAGATTTAATGTTCCAGTATGCAGAGGGAGCTAATCTATACTTATATTTATCAGTGTCGTAAAGAAGTTGCGTGTCTCTGCTCAACTTGTCTTTCCAATCTTCATCATCATCCCATCCAGACATTAACGCAATAGCAAGACTTAAAAAGACTCCGTTTCTAAACTTTCTCACACCTTCTCTAACGTGCTTAGGTTGGTTTTTTAACTCTTCGTAAGTTATTTTGCCAGTCATGTAATCAGTAACTACATCCTTGACAGCCCTTACAGAACCTACTTGATATTGTCCAAGTCTATTAACTCTTTCTTTACCAAATCTTTCAGCAACTAAAGTAGGTAAGTATTTTTTAAATTGGAATAAAAGTCTACTTGTTGCGTGCATACCAGTAAGTCTTTGGTTTGTAGTATTGTATCCCTTACCTTGCTCTTTCTTAACTTTTTCCATTATATCAATAACTCTTTTTTCAGATATTGGGCTATTAACAATTAATCCATTTTCA
>Ga0208793_1000077_pt1 | contig 61176 bp, 73 predicted proteins | sample 17_taG_FD_184092 | JGI IMG/M metagenome (GOLD analysis project Ga0208793, IMG submission 184092) | Marine viral communities from the Subarctic Pacific Ocean - 17_ETSP_OMZ_AT15314 metaG (SPAdes) (version 2) | ecosystem: Environmental > Aquatic > Marine > Oceanic | place: Pacific Ocean | collected... | reverse complement strand
ACTGTTCTGTGTTAAAACATCAATGCCTGCTTTCATAAGTCTAATACGAAACTCTTTATCGTTATTATCCATTAATGTACTATGAGGTAAAGCATCAGGCTCAAATATTACTATAGGTTTATGATCTCCAATTCCATTGCAGAACTGAAATAAAAAGTCTAAGTATTCTTGTTCTCCACTTGCGCCGCCTTTACTGTAATGTCCCATGTCTCTTGAAGGCAAATTATATATAACAAATACTGGTAGTTGCGGCAATGTACGGTTTAGTAAACGTTGTATGCCTTTGTGTAAGTCTTTACAATTCCTACCGTTACGTTGGCCATACCAGAAGGATACAGGGTGTTTAAATATTTCGCTTACTGCTGGATGGGTTAATTTGTGATCTTTAACTCTGTCGAAGTTATTAACAAAAAACGGATAGTCCATAAGTTACCTTATGCCTGCATCTTTAATAACTGTTTTACTCTCTTTTCACGTTTCTTCATTGCTCTTTGCAATTTCATGTCACTAGCATATTCTAAAAATAACTTACCCTGTAAGTGATCAAATTCGTGTTGAAAGCATTGAGCATCAGTACCTTCTAGTTCTAGTGTATGCTCTTCTTGGAAAGCATCAGAGAACTTAACTGTGCATTTTGCAGGTCTTGTTACCATAAAAAATAATAAAGGAAATGTTAGACAACCTTCTTCCTGGCATACAGTTTCTTCCGACTGCGAAATAATTTCTGGATTGTAAACACCTATGTCACCTAATGTTGTGTGATTCATTACAAACATATTGTAACTAGCACCTAACTGTGGAGCGGCCAATCCTATACCAAACTTATCTCTCATAAGTTGGAACATTTCTTTTTGTCGTTCAGGCCAATTCACATCGTCAGCAGTAAACGGATCAACGTCTGCCTTCATATGTAATGCTTGGTGATTTGGTTCTACTAACATACTAGTATTTATTTAATATGCTTACAATTACCTCGGAATGTGAATCCTGGGCAAGTACAAGTGTTCTTTTCTGTGTCCACATAGTAAACATTACCTTTAGAACCTTTGACTTCAATAACATGACTTGCAACTTCTTCTGGTCGCTCACCAATCTTCACAAATTTTCTTCGCGACTTGGAAAATTGTTTGCTAGGCGATTTAAGAACTTGCACTTCTGCATCTTGGTTAACTTGGTATGCAACTAAACTACCAGCACCATTTATATGATAAATGCCGTTATTGACTTTGAATTTGCCCCAATCGGTTGTTTCTTGCAATATGCTAATCATTACTTACCTTCCATAATTTGTGCAAATGCTCTTGCTTTAAGTGTAGCATCTGCTTTATCTAACAAGTTTAAAGTTTGCAATTTCTCAGTCTTGTATGTTTTCCAAAACCTAGGATCATGTGCGGCTATGTCTGAACTGTTATGTATCAAATCAGCAACTTTAATTGTTTGTGCTTCAGCAGGACCGTTAGCATTGTGTTCAGCATCTAACTGCTTTCTATGGGCTCTGTTACCGTCCTCAGGCTTAGATATATCAGTTAAAAAGAAAACTAACTCTGCAACTGTAGATCCAAAGTGTTTTTCTATTTGCTCTATAGTTGCAGGGGTATCTTCGACAACGTCATGCAAAACAGCCGCCATAAGCATTTCTTCAGTGTGCGGAACTGACTTAACAATTTCCGCTACTGCTAAAGGATGCGATATGTACGGAGTGCCATGGTACTTTCGTACCTGGCTACCGTGTGCCAAAGTGGCAAATTTGACTGCTTTGTCTAACATTAATCTAACCTTGAACCTGTGTAAAGTGGTGCTTCTGGAATATATTTTTTAACAGTAGACACATAAGCATCTGCACCAGCCATCTTAGCACCAACGTCTTGAGTGTAACTACCGCTTGGATTCCAAATTTGAAATCCTCCGTTATAACTTTTCTCAAAACCTTGTGCAATAAAACTTTTGCCTACTTTGGTGTTGCCTTTAACATTAGCAGTTACCCAAGCAAAACCACAATTAAATGGATGCTCACCAACTGTATCTAAATAGTGTTGAGTTGCCTGAGCGGCTTCTTGTATTGCTTCGTTATGAATTTCTACTGTTAACATTATACTGTCTCCTCAATTTTTGCTAAACGTTCTGCTCTGTAATCAAGAGCATTTTCACCTAAGTAGATGTTACCATCTGTGTGTCTGAATAAAGTTTCCAACGATGCTTCTGCATCTTTGTTCTTTTGAATTGTTGAGAATTCAGCCTGCTCAAAAGTGATAGCATCAATTTGCACAAAATCCAACAGCATGTCAGCAAATGGAACTTCACCGTTTGACTTCCAAACTGTAAGTCCGTCTACCTGAGCAGTATCTTGGAACTTCTCTTCAATACTACTTGAAAAGTTGTTACCTTTTTGTGACGTATAAAGTACATCACCAGTAAATGTTTTGTGATCATCGTTTATAGATGCTAAACCAAAACGCTCTTTACGTTGTGTCTCGCCTGCTATCTTTACTTCGTTATCTAAATGCATAAAAACTCCTACCTTCTTATTTAATTTATACAACTATTATAGCAAATTCTGGCGATTTGTCAACCGTTTTCATAGGGTGTAACTGCTTGTTTTTAGTAGGTTTTTAATTATTTTTAGGAGTTTTTGGCTCAGAAACGAGCATTTGAGCCCACTTTATCATGAAATAGTACGTTCCGTCCAGCATACCAAACCTAGCATTACCTGGTTGCCAATGGTGGTTTGCATGGTATAATTCGCCCATCCAAGGTATAGCAAGTAGTGAATTGTTAATAGGTTTTAGTTCTTTTGAGTGCCCAACTAAGTTTAGTCCTATTTGGTAAAGATAAGATAATGCAATAAATGATACCATTACTTGCCAGCCCAAAAAGTAAGAAACTATCAGTTGTAATGTTATTGCTGTTTCCCAATAGTATTTGGTTTGATTAGCATACAGCCTATCTCTTAACATCCAACGCGGTATATGTCTTAGTGGTGGTATTTTGTTAAACACACAAAAATTATCCCATATACTATGAATATGACCGTGTGGATCGCCCTCTTGATCTGTGTGTTTATGATGAGATAAATGTATAGCCGCCCAACCCATTGCAGGTTGATTAAGTAATGCTGTGGTACTACCTAATAAAAATACTTCTAGCCAACGTGGCATACGCCAACTTCTATGCGAACAATATCTATGCAAGAAGCCTGATGTAGTAAAGCCAGTGAATATAGTTGCACTCACAAATAGTATTAACCATTCAGCAAGTGTAAAATGAAAGAATGTTAAGTAAGCAAATATAAGGGAACACAACATAAAAATTGTTGTGTGTATTTTTCCATTATTTTTACCAAACAGTTTGAACAGCATTAGTTTACCTTTGTAAATTCAATATTGCCGTCCCTCCCTTCTTTCCATTTTAAGAAACCTTTTTGCATTAGTGCATCTACAGTGGCTTCAGAACCGTTCCTGACACCACTTTTAAATCCCCAATGTAGTCCTAGTAATGTACCAATTACATATGGTATAAAAAATAGTACTGGATCCATAAAATTACCTCTCCGAAAGTAAAAGCATATTGTAATTGTATTTATGCTTTTTGTCAACCACGAATTTTGTTCCAAAACTTTGCAATTTTAGAACCCCATGTTTCTGATGTATATTTTTGTTTAAGCCTTATGTAAGTACCATCAGTTGCAGGAACTATTACTGTTTCGCCTGCTTTACCTACTGTTCCTTCATATTCGCTGTCAGTCCTAAAATCTATTTTTTTGCCGCCATGACTATAATGTAAGATTAGCATACCGTCTCTGCCTTCAAGAGCAGTTATTGATTCATACTTATCAATCATTGCAAAGTCTTCCGCTATTGCATTAATCTTGTCGGTGTATTGACTCATTGAACAACATTAAAATGCTTGTAAGATTGCTGTACACATACTGCTTGGTAGAATGCATCAGCATCAGCACTATGTAGGTTTTGTTGTATTGCTTTACGTGGATCTGTAGGCATTATGTTAAAAAGTGTTCTACAATCCATTATTTGCCAAAAAGCCCAGCCTTTGTGATGGTTAAATTGTGTGAACAAGTTTTCAAGAATGACCATATCAAACTGAGGTCCTTGACACCAAATCTTATCAACACCCACAAGGTACTTGTTTAAGTCCTGCATAAAATCAGCAAGTTGCATTCTACCTTCTTCGTTGAATGCTTCGTCTTGTATGTGTTGTGGTTGCTTTGCCCACCATTCAAGTGTGCTGTCTAATATACTGCGTTCGGCAACTGTTTGCTGATCTACGTTAGGCTTCCACAATGTTTTAGCATGTGGTTCTTGAGAATTGTGCGGATCAAACTTAACTGCACCCACTGATAATACAACACAATCAGGTTCTGTGCCTAGTGTTTCTATGTCTATCATTGCATGTGTGGCCATACGAATACTCCAGTAAATAACTATTATACTGGATTACTTGGTGTTTGTCAAGTGTTTTTTTACAGCTCTATGATTTCGTCGTCTGAAATTTCTGGTTTAGAAGATATAGAATCCAACTGCCCTGCACCAGCAACATTTTCAGGCCATATCATTTTTTCAAATGGATCTTGCTCACCTGCTACGACATTGTCCCACCAATCTGAATGCTGTCCTATTCTATCAAGGAACCAAGCAATTTTATATGCAGTTCTTACTCTTTGATTTTGCATATCGGTGTGAGAAAAGTCTGCTGGGTCATCTGGATTGCCTTCTGCGTATTCTCTTGCTTTAAATGTATCATCATCATTGTTGCCTGTTAAGTCAGCACGATCATGTAAAAATGTAATGTCTATTCTTTCAAATATATCTAACATGTAAGCAATGTGACTTAACCATGCATCGTTTTGTGCATTTAAACTTAAATGATCCATTAAGCGAAACCAATCCATTGGTAAAATTGGTAGGATTGCATAAGGGTGTCCATTATGATTATCATGTGGAGCAAATAACTTAAACTGACCATTTTTGCTCTCGATAACATCGTCCCAACCTTGTGTCTCCATAATTGCATCATCGTTCCAAAAGAAAATCCATTGTCCTGTTGCCGATGAGGCAAGTGTGTTAACGTATACATTTAATTTCTTATAGCCCAATGGTTCGAATATGTTTGCCCTGCATTCAACACCTTTCTCTTGCATAAAGGGTGCTATTTCTTTTTCAATGAACGGTCTTATATCTTCGTCATCGTCATCTAGTCCTAGGAGTATCTCTAACCTACTAGGATCACTTGCTGAATTAATTAAACTCTCTAAACTTTTCTTTAAAAGGTCTGTTCTACCTCTGGTAGGTAATAGTACAGAAATTACTGTTTTATCTATTTTGCTGTCTACTGTTTTTACTTCTTCTGCCATTATACAGGATCTCCGGTTAATAATTTTCTAATGTTTCCACGGAACGTATAATGCCCTACGTGATTAAGTGCTGTTCTAGGATCTAGCCATACATCTCCTCCCATCTCTTGCCAACGTCTACAGAATGTATAATCCTCTGACAAATAACGTCTGCTATCTGGGTCAATGATACAATCAAACAATGCATACATAAATGGCTCAAACTTATTATCTACATTAATATCATTAACATATTTTAAGTCTGTGTGTTTATCAAACATCTGTTGAATAGTTTCTTTTTTGATACACATGAATCCTGTACCAGCATCTTTAAGTTTAATCAAGTTATCTTGAATTTGTACTTGCGGTGTTTTGTTACCACTTTCATCTCTTAGAAAGTCAAAGTTTACAACATAGTTTGAACTATGTCCTTCGATTGTATGTGCTGTTTCTTCTTGGTTTGCTCTAGCGGCATGTATAATACTATCCCAATTTACTGCTTTTTTAGGATATGCTCCTACTGTAATAGGCTTGTCGTATGCAACCATACGCAATAGATCTTCTGGTTCAAATTCAATGTCTGCATCAACAAAGAATAAATGTGTTGCTTCTTCGTTTGCCATAAAGAAACTTGTAAGTGTATTCCTACCTCTTGTAATTAAACTTTCATTTGCTAACGTGCTAATAGTATAAGGAATATCATACTTGTTACACATAATTGCAAGTTTCATCATACTTCTAAAATATGGCTCACCTAGTTGGCCACCATAACAAGGAGTTGCAATAAAGATATGTTTTTTTCTTAGTAAGCCAATGGGGATTTCAATTTTTTGATCAAGTAATCTATGCATCACCTCATCACTGGCTTCTTGTGGCTGTTTGTGTGATTTGTTGTTTGCGTTTTTCTCTGACATTGTTTACCTTGTTGTAGAATATTAGTTAAATGTATTTACACTTTACAATGTTTGTTTGGAAACTTTTAAGGCAATAATGGTGGAGCGAAGAGGGATCGAACCTCCGACCTATTGGTTGCAAACCAATCGCTCTCCCAACTGAGCTACCGCCCCACGCGGTATAACAAAATGGAGCTCGAGATAGGAGTCGAACCTACGACCTACTGATTACAAATCAGTTGCTCTACCAACTGAGCTACTCGAGCCTTTTTGTTAATAGTATTTACTTATAGTGGGGGAGAGGTGGGATATATTTTGGTGTATTTTATCTTTCGCCGAATGGCTTTTTAGATACAAACTCGTTAAGACGTTCTGCTTCTTTTAGTACTTCTTCAGTTGTAGGCATATCTTCTGGATTCTTTGCTTTTGCTTGTAGAATCTCTTTTGCTTCTTTGACTAAGTCTAACCTAATTTCATAGGGTGTTTTTGACATGTTTTTAAATCCTTTTGTATAATGTACATTTAATTATATCTATACCAATATTTATCGCATAGTGCCATTTTGGTTAAGCATAGTGTTAAGTTTTTGATAAATATTCGCAACTACAAAAATTATTTTGTAGTAGAACAAGAAGGATCATGCCAGTAAAATTTAAACCAAGTCAAACTACTTTTGTAAAAGGCAAAGGTAAAGTAACAGTACATTCTTATATTAAACAACAATCTAAAGAAGAACTAATAGATTATATTAATAAAGGTCAAAAAAATAAAATTAAGCAGAAATGCATGAACGAACTTGTTAGACGTGGTATAAAAATAGTTTGGAAGACTCCAGAACAAACTACATAGTTTAAGTCCAGTACTTATCGTACAACATATATTCTAACTTATAAGCCTCTGATTCAGAATCTAATTGGTCTATACGTTCTCGTCTAATGTGTTGCTTTGCATGTACTAACTCATGTGCTATTGTAACTATTATTTCTTTATAATCAAACGGGTGATATGTGCTGTCCTCATTGAGGCCTTTAGCAATCTCTAAAACAACATGTTGATGGTCGCCGTAACAACCACCATGCGAATTATCTGTGTGAGACTTTGTGATTCTAATATCAATATCTACATCACGTTTTATTCTATGTTTAAAAAAATGCTCTAAACAATCAATAGAAAATTGTTCTATTTTCTTTTTGTTTTTAATCTGTCCTGTGATGTAGACGTGTAACATTTACCAATCGAAGTTATATATATTACAAGCAGAAGGTTCTATTTCTCTCACACTATTAAGTATTATATCTTCTAACTCCACTGACTCCTTATCTGGAAAAAATACTTTTGCTTTTGTACTAGCCGCTACAATTCTTCCTTTATTGAATAGTAAAGGATTAAACCAAGTGCATTCTTGTGCTACACTATACAATGGTTGTCTATACTTTTCGTCAAATTCATCAAAGTTACCTGTGACACTTGCAAGATGTAACTTCAAGTTTTCAAACCCTGTGCGTTTTGCAATAGGAAATACATATTCAAAGTCTTCAAATGATTTGTAATAGTTTTCTTTGTACTTGTCTGCATTTGTTTTAGCATTGTTCTTTACTAACATAACTTCACCAAAAGACTCTATTACATATTTGTTTTGATAGTAGCCAGCATATAGTATCTCTGGAGTAAGTAAAAACGGATCTTTTATAATATGTAATCCATGTGTTTGTTCAAGTATACTGAAAGGCGCACTAAAGGCATAATAAAAGTTAGGTGCTGATGTATTTGTGCCTGTTGTTTTACCGTCTTCGTTATAGTATGTTTTACGTTGCAAATATACTTGATCAAAATGCTTTGTTACTGCTATCGTAGGTGCGTCTCCGCCAAGCATAAGTGTTCTATCATTAAACTTGGATTTTTTAATTGCCGCTAGTTGCACTGATATCTGAGGACTTACAGTTGTGTACTTTCTAGTATATTCTGCTGAACTGTTTGTTAAGTGTTCTTTGATATCAATGTCTTCGTAATGTAGTTCTAGATCTATTTTGTCTGCAAATTGTTGTGCAGTAACTACATCGTCTGAGTTGATTATGTTGTCGTCCCACATAAATCTAAAGCACACAGCATTAACATCTTTACAAAATTTCTTTGCCAGGTTTGCTGAGAACTGACTATCTAGTCCACCACTTAAACAAACAGTAACTTTTTCCAAAGATGCTAACTGCTCTTCAAAAAGATTCATTAGGTTAGGTTGACTTGGTTTAGATAAATGTATTGCTGTAGACCCAGCAATGAAGTCTAACTCTACTGTTGTGGTATTACCAATTTCTATTGTTGTATTTTCCATTAAAGGTTTGTTTCCTGTCCGTTTATGATAAATACTTAGTATAAATTAGTTTCAACTTAGAACTTTATTGGAGATATAAACATGGCAAGATACTTAGTGAGCATGAATAGTGCCGATGATGCGGCGGCTCAGAGTGCGATTACTACAGCAGGTGCTACGGTTATTAGTACATTAGGATTTAACCTAACGTACGAAATAGACGCCACAGAGGCACAAAAAGATGCAATCATAGGTGTTACAGCCAGTCAAGATGCATCAGAATCAGTAACTGTAACCGTACAAGCAGGCGCAACATATACAACAGACCACCTAGACAAATGTATTCATACATCAGGTGAAAGGAACTGGAACCCAGCAAGAACAGGTGGCGGTAAATTTGTATACCTAGTAGATACAGGTATTAACAATCTACACACCGAGTTTGACGGAAGACAAATTCAAAACTTATGGACAAACTTCGAAGACGATAGTGCGATAAGCAATTACGGTGATACTGCAGGACACGGTACAGCAGTAGCATCAATGATCATAGGTAAAAATATTGGTACAGCACCAGACTGTATCTTACAGAACGTTAAACTGTTTAATACAAACGGTGGTTCAGTTACAGTTGGTGAAATTATTAATTCACTAAGTGCAATTTTAGTGCATCATAATGCAAACACAAATTCAAATGTTAAAGCGGTATGTTTACCATGGACTATACCTACAAATGCTTTTGTTGATGCAAAGATATTAGAAATGAACGCAAGTAACTTAGTTGTTGTAGCGGCGGCTGGTAATGATGGCGTAAACGTTGATACTAAATCTCCAGCAGGCGTTGACGAAATTATTACAGTTGGATCATTCAATAATGATTTACAGGTTACATCATTTACTAATGCTCCACACAGTTCAGGTAATAGTTTTATTAACTTTGGTGCTCAACTTGATATGTTTGCAATAGGTGTTGGCATAGATGTTGCCGATAGTGCTAATGTATCAAATTATTTAGACGGTACAGGAACAAGTTTATCATCAGGATTAGTAGCAGGTGTTGTAACACACTTTGTCGAAAGAGATACTGCTCTTACATCAAGTGAGATTAAAGAACAGATGTTAGCATATGGTCACGCAAGTGGTTCATTTACTTTAACGTTTGATGAATCAGATCCAGATGTTGATTATTCATCAGTTTATAGAGCGTCTCTTGCCACTAAGAATGTTGACTCCAGAGTACTTACAAGTGTTCCTTCAGGAAGAATTGCTAACATACAACGAGGGGCGGCGGCTAGTACAGTAGATTTAGGACTTGCCGACAATGCAACTAGTGTTGTAGTATTACCATTTGCTCCTTTACCACCATGGATGACATTTGATGTATCAACAGGTATTTTAAGCATTGATACAACTGATGCAAGTACATGCCCAGCAGATAGAACGCCAGGTATTTACTTGTTTGCAGTAAGAGGTATGGTGCCAGGAACAGGTACAGATACTACTTCAGCAACAATGGTAGAAGAATTCTCAGTTGGTTTATATGAAACTGCTGAAAGTGAATTAGATATTGATAATGACCCAAGTTCATTTTATTACGACACAGATGATGCATCATACGATGAAGTTGTAAACTATAGTACAGCGATCAACTACAAACCGTAATAAGTTTAAGTTAATAAAAAACCGTGCTAAATATAAACAATAGCACGGTTTTTTTATGATTATAGATCCTACAACACACAGTACAGTTTACAATCCGTTGGGTTCGCAAGGACAATGGGCACAACACCGATTCGGTAAAAGAGATTACCCAGAACTTAACTTAGACTTAGAAAGTGTGCTACACAGTTTAGACAGCATCTCAGAAGGGTTCTTTGTGTTTGATGAGCCTATATATTTAAAAAGTACTTATGGTGATGCAGGGCTGTGGAAAGATGCAACTAGAATATCTAAACTAGTAGGCGGTATGCTTACAATCTCTACATATGGTATGATACCATCAAAAACTGTAGAAACATTAAAAGACCATCAAGCAATGATACATGTATTTTGCGATGGGTTTGAACAAGAGTGTGGTAAAATATTCTTAGGACAAACTTGGGAATCAGTAGCAAATGTACTTAGCCTAGCAAACTCTAACGCAATGGTAGAGTTCTTTGTGTACGAGCATAACAAACATCAGATACCTTACATAACTACTTTTTGTGCTCAAAGAAGTGTAAAAATTAAGTTTACACCTGGTATAAAAAATGATGTTATAGGCTCATGTGTTATTGATCAAACAGGTAATTGGCTATACGATGTAGTTCCAGTACAATTAGAAACAGAAATGTTAGATGATGATTATGATGCCGTACAACTACGAGAAATCAAAGACAAGTATAATAACATTAAACCAGTGCCATTACAACGACATTTAGAAAACTATAACAGTTTAAGAACTTTTGTTGCTGAAAAAGATGGTAGAGGATTATTACAATTTCCTATGGTAAGTCAAGCAATTAATCATTCACAACTTCAAGGCTTCGACAATCCAGATAAGAATGATATACATGTAACTCCGTCTGGACATGTTACAGAAAACGGTGAAGAGTTTTATATGTTTGTAAACATGTTATGTCCTGATTGGAACATGACTAGTAAGACAGTTTCAAAGATTAATCATTCAGATGAATACGCATTAAAGACTTTATATTATGCACAAAAGTTTAATAAGACGTTTTTAAATGAAAGAAAAATACAATCGTATTTTAGTTAGATACCAACTTTAACAGTAACAGCACCTAATGTCATAGGATGAAAACATGTGGCTGTAGTTTGTGCCTGCATTGCAACTGGCTTGCCCATTGCAAAAACGGTTTTACTACATGTTGGTAAAAGAACATTTGGTTTGGCATGCATGTTCTCACCATGTGGTGTAACCTTATCGTTTGCAACACTAACTGGTAGACCTTCAGCAAGTACCATAGGAGCACCTGGTCCTATTACAATACCACCCGGCCCGCACATTGACATACCTACTTTACCTATTCCGAACATACTTTTATTTATCGAAAATACAAATAGCAAACACAAAATATAGCACTATAACTGCTATACCCAAGTGTGTACCATTAATCTTCTTTAATGCTTTCTTCAGCATTTGCCTCTTCAAGTACAGAATCTTTATAATCTTTTTCTGCCTCAGGCAAGGTTGGAACAACGCATAATACGTTGTTTAGTTGCATAGGCACAATATCTGCCTTTGCGGTTAATAAAAATGGTCCAAGTATTACATCTGGTCCATTTATTAATACTGATCTAGGGTTTTGCATAACAATAAAATCTTCATCCATTGATATTAGTTTACCAATGAATTCGTCATTATTAATGCTTCTAACTGTAACTGTCTTACCTAGTAAATCGTGTAACTGTTCTGTGTACATTATATGTCGCCTAATTTTTTAGTATCTACTAATGATTTAAACTCTGTAAATCCGCCAATCTTTTCATCATCAACAATAATTTGAGGGAAAGTTCTTGCACCTGGAAATGTTTCCATTAGTGTTTCTCTGTCAAAGTCTTCATCTAACATTTTATATGTTAGTTCATATCCTTCTCTTTCTGCTAATGCTTTTGCCTGTGTGCAAAATGGACATTGTGGTTTGCTGTAAATCTCTACTTTCATTATAAACTAAATCCTTTAAATGTGTCTTCTGTTACGTCTTGTTTAGTACCACCAATAACATAACTACTAATCTCTGTCTCTTGTGGTGCTACTTGTACCTCGCCACCACTAATCCATTTTTGTGTCCACGGTAATGGATTACTTGCACTAACTGTATAAGGGCAAGTTAGTCCAACTGCTCTCATCCTTTTAGCACCAATCCACTCAATGTAATTCTTAAGCAGTTCGGCATTTAATCCTATCATACTACCATTCTCAAATAAGTAGTCAGCCCAACCTTTTTCTTGTTGTACGGCTTCCATAAACATCTCTATACATGCACCCTCAGTTTCTTTTGCAATCTTGGCAAAATCTTTGTCGTCTGTTTTTAACAGTTTCAACATCTGCTGAGTACTTGCTAAATGAACGTTCTCATCTCTAGCAATAAGTTTGATAATTTTTGCATTACCTTCCATTTTCTTAAGTTCTGCAAAAGCCCAACTACATGCAAAGGAAACATAAAAACGTACACCTTCAAGTATATTTACACTCATTAAGCATAACCACAGTTTCTTTTTGAGCTCGTATAAATCGACTACAACTTTTTTGCCGTTAACTGTATGTGTGCCTACGCCTAATAAATTAAAGTAACTAATACTTTCAATGAGCTCATCATAACCTTTACTGATTGTATCAGAACATGAATTAATTTCTCTAACATTTAACATGTTATCAAATACTATACTAGGATCTGAATACACATTTCTAATAATGTGTGTATAACTTCTGCTGTGAATTGTTTCAGAGAATGCCCATGTTTCAATCCAAGTTTCTAACTCTGGTATACTAACAATAGGTAGTAATGCTAAGTTAGGTGAACGGCCTTGAACACTATCTAGAATGATTTGTCGCTTTAAGTTACTTGTAAAAATATGCTGTTCTTGTTCAGTTAAGTCTCTAAAGTCTTTTGTGTCTTTAGTAATATCTACTTCTTCTGGTCTCCAAAAGAATCCTAACTGCTTGTCCGTTAACTTGTCAAACTGTCTATACTTTAATGTATCATATCTCTGAATGCCTACTCCACCTGACGAGTCGAGGAACATGTTAGCCTTGGTATGATCCTTGGCTTTGGAATTGAATACTGACATCTTTAATTTTCCTTAAATTTTACAACTGTCGCAATCATCATCTTCGACACTACTTACAAAATTGGCTTCGACAGTCTTTCTACTTTCTTCTTTGTCGATATCAATCTCACCTTGTCCATCGTAAGTATTGTTGTAATATAATTGCTTTCCACCATATTTATAAAACATGATGATATGTTGTAGTAATACACTCATTGGGATTTTTTCATCCTCATAGTGCTCTGGGTTGTAACTAGTATTTACACTAATACCTTGGTCAATGTATTTTTGTAAAACTGCCATAATCTTCAAGTAACCTTCGGGACTTTTTTGATCCCACAATAGATCATACTTGTTTTTTAATTTTGCATACTGTGGTACTACTTGTTTTAACACACCATGTTTGCTTTGCTTAACACTAACATAACTACGTGGTGGCTCAATACCATTTGTACTATTACTAATTTGTGCAGATGTTTCTGCTGGCATTAGTGCCATTAATGTTGAATTACGAATGCCTGAATATTTTAGTTGCTCTCTTAAACCTTTCCAATCCATTCTTTCTTTATGTTTAACTAATTCGTCAATCTCTTTCTTGTATGTTTGATTTGGTGTAATGCCATCGCCGTACTTTGTTTCGTTAGTACCTGGACATGCGCCTTTTTCTACAGCCAAATCAGCACTTGCTTTAATTAGGTAGTAACTCCATGCTTCTGCATATTCATCAACTAATTCTAAATTAGGATCTTGATAGTTTGTATCATTTTTTGCTAACCAAAATGCAAAGTTAATAATACCTACACCAAGAGGACGTCTTTTATATGTGGCTAGTTCTGCCGCCAGTACTGGGTACTTTTGGTAGTCTAGCAACGCATCTAAGCCTCTTACAGCAAGTTCGCAAGGCTTGGCAAAGTCTTGTGGCGTCTTTATTCTTCCCCAGTTAATTGCTGACAACGTACACAATGCAATCTCACCGTCTGGGTCATTGCTATGCATTAATGGCTTGGTTGGTAAGTTAATTTCACAACACAAATTACTTTGTCTAACAGGTGCTATGTCTTCTTTAAACGAACCATGTGTATTAGCATGGTCAACATTCATTAAATATATTCTACCAGTGTCTTTTCTTTCTGTTACAAAAGCACTGAATAAATCAATTGCTTTAATAGACTTCTTCTTTAGTCGAGTATTACGTTCTGCTGTTTCGTATAATTCTTTAAACTTATCTTGATCGTTAAAGAATGTTTCATACAAACCAGGAACATCATGAGGACTAAACAATGTTATATTACCGCCTTCAAGTAGTCTCTCATACATTAGTTTATTAAACTGTACACCGTAGTCCATGTGCCTTACACGGTTTTCTTCTGTGCCTTTGTTGTTCTTTAGTACAAGCATATCTTCAATTTCTAAATGCCAAATAGGATAGTATAGTGTTGCCGCTCCGCCTCTTACTCCACCTTGGCTACAACTTTTTACAGCACTTTGGAATAGTTTATAGAAGGGGATAACTCCTGTGTGAGTTGCGTCTCCACTCCTAATAGGCGAGCCAATTGCTCTAATACTACCTGCACCAATGCCAATACCTGCCTTTTGACTTACATACTTAACTACACTTGTTGTAGTTGCGTTAATGCTGTCTAAACTATCACCTGTTTCAATTAACACACAACTACTAAACTGTCTTTGTGGTGTTCTAACACCAGCCATAACAGGCGTAGGTAAACTAATGTAATGTGTACTAATAGCATCATAATATTCTTTAACTGTTTGTAGACGTGTCTCTGTTGGATAATCACTAAACAATGTTGCTGAAATTAACATGTAAGCAACCTGAGGAGTTTCAAATATCTCCCCTGTTGTACGATTTTGCACCAAATATTTTCCTCTAAACTGTTCCATCGCGGCATACGTTAAACTTTCGTCACGCTCGTGTACGATGTAGTCACTTAGTTCGTCAATTTCTGCTTTTGTGTATAGTTCCAAAATTTCTGCATCATAGAAACCTCTATCAATATTACCCTGAATAATATCACACAGACAAGGAGGAGTAAATGTTCCATACACTTGCTTACGCAAATGATAGTTAATTAATCTACCTGCTACAAATTGATAGTTTGGAGTTTCTTCTGTGATTAGATCTGCGGCACTTTTGATAAGTGTCTCTTGTATTTCAGCACTGGTAATGCCAGTAAAGAACTGTATGTGTGATTTTATTTCTACTTCGGATTCACTGACACCTGTAATATTTTCACAAGCATGGAAAACAACCTTATGTAACTTATCAAGCTCTAGCGGCTCTCGTCTCCCGTCCCGTTTAGTAATTAAAATTTCTTTTGACATTCGTGTTCCTGTGTGTTAGATAGTATGACTCTATGCTTTATTATACATGCTATTATTTAGTTTGTCAAGCATATAATTTATCTAGTGTTATTATACTTGAATGGAACGTAACCGAGTTATCTCTGACGTATTTTTCGTCAACAATCTCGCCCGGAGTGAAGTTAAAAAAGGACCCATCTACCTCAAATATTGCTCCTTCTGTTCCTGTAACATGATTACTTATCATCTCAAATTTTACAGAATCTGTGTTTATGAAGCCAAAATTATGAAGGGTTGATGCTATGACAATAGACAGTCCGGTCTGACACAAATAGCCTTCTGAGACTATCTCAAAAACGTTAGGCCAATTGTGGGGGCTGTAGTAATCTATGTAACGTTGCTTGGGTTTGACATCCTTGAAACCTTGGGCAACATCAAGCATAGTACCGTCTTGCGGGAAGTCATTTCTAAAAGATCGCCATGCACGAAGCCGGGCGTTTCCGTCCTGTGTGTTTGTAAACATAGTTACCTATTAACTAGATGAGGACCAACGGTCTTGTATATATTTAACTCTTAACTGGACACCTAAATTATGCGTTATATTTGTGTCCGTCTCTATTTCCTTTTGATCATTAACTAGATACACAGATATGAGTCCGGAACTATTCATTAATGCTCTAAACTTAGGTTCTACCAAACTGTTTGTATGAGTTGTGATTTCCGAATGACTAGAGAATGAATCATTAAAGATAACAGCATTTGCTTGATCTGTAAAGTCGGTTCTACCTGCAATAGTCCAAACACCTGTTCTAATGTATTTGTTAGCAGAACTACCTACACTTTCTGCTATACTGTAATCTACTTTAAATACATTGTATGTACTACTTGCATCAAACGAAGCAACTAACTTAGCCGCATTTAATGTTGCTTGTTGTACTGCGCCTGTGCCTGAAATACCGTTATCACCTGGTAGTAATATAGTTTGTTCCATACTGTTAAAACTTGTTACTTTGTTACCAAACGTTGCGGCTTCTCTTGTAGAAATCTCAATGTTATTTTTAAGATTAATTAAACCTCTTGATCCTTTATTAGAATCTAGTAGTTTGTCATATAAACTTGTACCATATATTCTGTTGACAATATTATTAAATATGCCTGCTTCTTCTCTACTACCAAATGTGATTTCATTGAATGTGTTATCAATTGCCAAACTGTATGGTGTAGCCATGTTTGTGCTCTTAGGATTTAATGTTGCGTATGTTGTACTTACTGGTGGTGTTGCACCGTCATTATCTCCTGGGAATACATTACTAAATAAATTTACATCTCTGCTGTTTACTGTACTGTTTAACCATTGTTCAAATTTTGCTTTTACAGTATTGTTTGCTCTGTCATATAGTTTATCTTCTAAACCTAGTACAGATAATGTTGGTGTTATTTTATCTTCAAAAAGTGTAAACTCTAAGCCACCTGTTGCTACTGATGAGTATGCTGGTCTTTGACTTATATACACAGCATTTTTGGCATTATCATCCTGTGGTATAAAATTCATTTGCGGATATATCTGCACATTTGCACTTGCTATTTCTACTAAATTTTTATTAACTGTGGTAATAGCACTTTCAACTGTAGTGTTGCCAGATAAGTCAATTGCTAATACTGGAACAGCATCAAAACCTGTGCTACTAAAACTTAGTAACGACTGTGGCATTACACCTTGTGCCGAATCGGCGATGAATCCACCTGCACCCGACTCATTAAGTAGTAATGCTGATTCTTTCATTAGTACTGGATAGTTTTCTACAAAGAATGTATTTTTTGTAATATCACTTGCTGAAGTCTTAATATCATATGCAGTTCCTGTTGTAAATACAGCAGGACCGTTAATTTGTACATTTGACGTTCCACCTGGATTAATACCATGTGCTTCTGCTATAACCTGGATAGTATCATCGACATCTGCCGCCGAACTACCGTGATTAACATACTTGATGCCACCAGCGGCAATATTTGCAGTAAATGTAACATTACTGTTACCTGCTAAAATATCATTAGTGTTAACTCGAATATTAAAATGGCTTCCTGTTTTAGTTGATACTACTTTAAATAATGTATCGTCTAACTCACAAGCGGAAGCATTACCTAAGTTGTCAATAATTCTAACGTAATCATTTGGTTTAACTTCGTCTGCTTTTAATGTATCGTCGTAAATTCTAATAACACATGTTGTAGGTGACGTATTTGTAAAGCCGTTACCTGGGAATACAGGGTCTACTTCAACGTTAGCACTTGCTGAACGTGAGATTGAATACGGTAATGCTGGCATTGAAATTGTTACTGCAGATCCGCCTGTGCCTGTTACAGCAAATTTTGACCTGTGTAAGTATTCGTCAGTGAAGCCTGTTTTACCTATAAACATTATTTCACTGTATTTGTAAACACCTGCTGTTGCTTGTGTTTGGAATTTACCTGCGTCATTAGAGGAAGCAAATGTTACTACATAACTTTCTCCATTGTTTGAAGATACTAACGAAGTTAAGCCTAGTGCTTCATCTTCTCTAGCAATGTATAAATTACCTAAAGTTAGGCCTGTTGTTGCTGTTATGTTTGCACCATCGGCTGTTGCACTTATATGAACTAAATCCATACCAACATAACCAACCCCTGTTGATTTACTTATTCGTATATTCTCTTTCTTGAAATGCTTGTATGAAGGTAATAATCCAGAATCCCAAAGTGTTGTATTTTGATAAAAACTTGGCATTGGTACTGATGCTGATATATTGCCTTTGTGTGAGCCTGATTCTACACCTTCTATTGCGGCTATAACATTAGCATTTGAATAATATGTTAATGCAATTGAATCATAAACTGTTGGTGCTGTTCTCATTGTTAAACTATGTGAACCAACACTTGTAATATTACTACCATCTATTGCATAGTCAACGTTTGCTGACGGTGTAAATGTTGTACTAGACGCTTCGCCTGTTTGAGATATAGAATTTTTAACTACAGTAACGTCTTGTGAATGGAATGCTCTATCTGTAAAAATATTCTTTTGATGCTTAGGTACAAATTCTAATGCTGTACCACTTGCAAGTTCTGTTATAGATTGGTCAATAGTAACTACATAGTATCCACCAGAAACATGTCTGCTTACTGTATTAACTTTTGGTCTTGTACCTGCATAACCAGATATAATGATTTCATCATTTACTCTAATGTTACCTGTAGTATCTTGTCCAGAAACTATCGATACTGCTAACTCAAAACTACCAGCGGCTTTGGTTGCACTTAATGTACTTGAAATTGATGCTGTTGATATTGGAGAGAAAACAGGGTATGTTGAATCTGAAAATGCTGATGCAGATGAGCCTGATAATATGCTTCTTGCATCAGTTGGTTGCCAACTTTTAACTTTGCTAGTGCCGTTAAATTCGCCTTCAACAAATCGTACACTAGGAACATTAAATGCAACAATATTATTATTGGCAATACTAGCCACATGGTCTTTTGCACTTAAAGTATTTTCGTAGTAACTTACACTATGATAATCTGCTGTTGCTGGATTAGTTGGATCGCCGCCAATATAGAGTTGTCTACTGTCTGTAGCCAATCCTATTTCCCCAGGACGTAATGGCTGAGGAAGATCTTGCTTAAGACCTCTGCGGTGTTGTATTCTCGATACTATTGTTTTGTCATTATCTGCCACTGTTACTGTCTCCTTACTTAACAGTATTTATCACATTTAGCAGTTAAACTTTGTTATAGTAGTCGGCTAGTCTCTGTGCCCATTTATGACAGTACTCTTCAAACTCGTCGCCTTCTATAACAAAATCAGCATATTTGCCTTCTCTGTCTATCATAAGGATAGCAACTTGTTTAATGTTTGTACCAAACATTTCATTGTGTGCCAATGCATAAGCACAACCTTGCATAAAATAATCTTCAATCCACTCACGTTTCTTAATCTTTTTAGCAGTCTTGAAGTCAATAATACTTTCAACTCCGTTAAACATGCCCACAGCATCGCTTGTACCTGCGTATAAGCCTTTTGCAATTAAGGCTACTTCAACACCCCATATCTCATTTACTTGACTTAGACCCTTGTCTATCATCTCGTCAAGCATGTTTTTAGCCATTATGCTGATATGATTGTTACCTTTGATATCGTAGTCTTCTTGTAACACATACTTTTCTAAAGCATTATGTACTTTAGTACCAAGTCCTGCGGCTTCTTTGCTTACACGGTTTGCTTCTGCATCACCTACACGTTTGCGCCAGGCTATTAGGGCAGTTTTATCACCAGTATCTGAAAGTACTGTGGTTACACTTGGAACTGGTTGGTCGTCGTCTCCAGTGTATTGTCGTTGTCCGTTTTTTGCTGTTACCCGTTTAAGTGTTGGGTATTCAAACTTTTCTACTAACATAAATTATTTTCTTTTGTTTAATATACTAATTATATAGTCCGCAATACGTTTGTGTCCTTGTTTATTTGGATGGCAATCGTTAGGTGAGATATAGTCGTACTGCTGGATTTGTTTTATAATATGTTCGTTATCTATATCAGATGTGTCTATACCACCATCGGGAAAGACATTCTTGCCAAATATATTTTGTAACATATTAGTATTAGGATCTGCTATCCATTTTCCTTGTGGAACAATATTTACTTCCGGTACTAAATTCATGCCTATCCACAATGGAACAATCTTAAGTTTGATATAATTTGATTTACAAAGAGTCCATATAGCATTTAACGTCATATTAGCATCAAAATCAGCAAACTCTGGTAGGCTCTTTGCTTGTTGAAAATTTAAAAGTTTACCTCTAGAAAACTTTTTTATTCCTTGAAAATGATGTCTTTTAAAATTATAGTCTATGCCAAAATCTCTTGTTGCCGCAGTAGTTTGTAACCAAAAAGTATATTCATTGTCATCAGTGAAGTTACCATTTGCTAGCCAATTACACATTTGAAAGTATGCAAATTCGTAACTTCCACCTGCAATCGCATAATTTTGATATGTTGTGCCTCGTTGCTTAGAGACAAGTGCTGGGTATGATTCTTGTGGATTTTGAGTATTATCTCTGAGGTTAGGAAAACCAGTTTTTTTTAGTGTTCTAATTTCTGCTGAGTTTAGTTTGCTTGGTAATTCATTACCTATAGCCCAACTGTCGCCAAACCATATATCAATACGTTCCATACACATATTTATGTGTATGTTATATTACCAACTAATATTCCAGGTAATTGTATCTGTGGTTGTTAAGTTTTGTGCTATTTTGACACCATATCCTAAGTCTTTAAAATACTTACAGACATAGTCTACTTGATCTTTTTTAGTTACATCTGTAGTAACACCATAGTATGCTTTGTAATACGCATTACTATCTGTCATTGTTGTGCCTGTAGATACGTTTGCGTATAATACTCCGGCATCAATGTTACCTAGTACAGCAGTTTCAATGCTACGCACTTCAGCATGAATAACTGAATTGTTCCTAGTATCTTTACGGGCCGTTGCCGCATTAGAAAATATACTTGCCATTATAGATCTGCCTTAATATCTTTCATGGCTTGATCACCAGCCATTTTACCAACATCAACTGTTTTTTCTGGGTCTGTGTCTATATCCTTACTTAGGTCGCCTTTTGCTCTAATAGTTGTTTTATCTACACTACTAGCAAAACCGCTTTGACCTAATACACTAATTAAAGTGCCCATGTCGATTGGCCTATTAATATCAGCCTCTAAATTACTTTTGAATTCATCTGTAGGGATATCAGCCTCGTCATTACCATCAGCCATATATCTACTTAGTAGGTCCTCAATGGCAACTACCAATTCATCTTCTGGACCTGCCATTCCAGAACTGACTACTTCTGAAATGAGCATTAATTAAACCTCTGCTCTTCCGAGTGGCTCTTCTTCTGGGCCTGCCATTGCTGGAACGTTGTCTGCTACTGGCTCTTCCATTCCTAAACTATCCATTGAAGGATCGCTGTTTAGTTCGGCACCTAAATCTGCCGTATCACCAAGACCGCCAACCATTTCGCCGCCTGTTAATCCGCTAATTTGTTGATCAAATGCAGACTTAACAGCCTTAACTGCTTCTAAGTGTGCTGTAAGTAATTGTGATGAACCATCTGAGAATGATAATGCTGTATCGGCTCCCATTTCAGTTCTAATAGAATCTGCTATTGCTGGAATATCTTCATTAACCATTCTACCAATTCTTTCTACTTGGTCTTGAATATCATCTGCTAATGCTCTAACAGCCATAACAACTTCTGCTTCTTTTTCGCCAACTTCTTCGTTAAGCATTTCATCTATAATTGAATCAAACATTGTACTTTCCTCTACTGCTTCCTCTTCATCGGAAGTATCACCAGTTACTTTATATGTTTTACCATCTACTTCAAAAGAATCTTTGCCTTGTGCAATAGCATCTTTTCTAGCACCAGTAAATTTATTTTGCTCTTCAATCTTTCTGCCAAACATTTGGATACCACTAACTACTGAATCTTCTTCGAGACCGTTTAGGAAACCAACAACTGAGTCTCTGCTTTTGCCACTAACTTCAGCAAAAGTTTTAAGTTTTTCTTCGATAGCATTGTAATCTTCCATTGTTGCAAGATCTATTCCAATTTCAGTAGCAAGTTCTCTTACTAGTCTTGGACTCATATCAGTTTCTGGAAGGCCTAACTCTTCTTCAATTGATTCATGCTTACTACCACATGACTCTTCGAATTTGCCAATTGCAGACATAACCATAGTCTCTGTACATGCATCTTCATAACAATGAGACGGGTCTTGTCTAACTTCGTTCATACATTGGCTTCTGGCTTCTTCTGCCGTGTACCCTGAATTACAAAGTTCCATTACTCTTTCATAGATTTTAGCCTCTAGTGCTTGGTAGCCTGGGCTGGATTCGTAGTACCCTTCAACAATCATCGTCTCTGAAATATCTTTTAAACCTAAGTATTTTGCATACTCTGGCTCTAATTGAAATTTCTTCTTACTACCTCTAATTTTATACAAAGCCGCTTTGGCCTGCTCGTTAATCTTCATTAACTTTGTGAGATTGACTGTTCCTGGATTGATTTTTATACCAAATTCTTCAGACAGCATTTTGTTAAGCGATGCTACCTTACTAATTGATGTTTGATTAAATTCATTCAAAAACATAGTGATTTCCTAGTTATAAGTTAGTTATTACACTTATTTATCATAATTGCAAAATTTATTAAAAGTTTTATAACTGGTGTCTTAGCTCTTCTGCAATGCCTTTGAGTTTGAGAACTGTTTCGTGTAATCTTATAAATGCCACGTCTCTTGTAAAATTCTTTTTTGTTGTTTTGATTGTGTATTTGTGAAATATTGATTCGGTGAATAGATCAGCATATCTATTTAACAACTTTTGTGTTCTAGTTAGTTGCATATCTGTCACTGGTTCATAAGGTGAGTTGGGCTTATTTCGGCTGTTTAGACGTACACAAAGCCCTTGTGCTGTGTTTTTTTGAAGTATATGTGTCAATACCACCTTTTTATTTAAAGCCTCTACTATAACGAAGAAATCGTTAGTAGCATTCCTAGTAACCACATAGGCACCACGTTTAGACACATTTTGAGCAAGTTTATCTAACTTAACTGCTAGATCTTGCTTCTGTCTTTTGTTATACTTCTGTTTTTTGTGGGTAGATTTTGTAGCCAACTTTTCCTTCCTTTGTAGTTATTTTACGGATGACGTTTTGTTTATACATCTCTTCGCATTGATGTAAAGTTCCTTCGTCTAATGTATTTATATCTAAAAATCTGTCAAAGTCTATTTTGTTGAAGAGTCTCGCATCATTAGAACTAATGAAACTGAGGTGGCCGTCTTTGCATTTAACTGCTTTCATAATTAACCTTTTGGTCGATATGCCCAGTTCCAAGCACCTGCGCCTATATATCCATCTCTTACATAACCTGCTAGGCACATAGCATCGTCGCTATTAATTCCTTTTTCTTCAGCCCACTTCATAATATAGTAAGATCTGTCTTTATCACTTACCCTAGCAAACTTGGCAACAATTTCTGGATCTGCTTTTGGGTCTGTATCTTCTGAAACTCTCTTTTTGCTTTTTGCAAAAACACTTGGGTTAGGTCTCTTTTGCATTTTGCCCATTGGTGAAGCAACAATGGCAATACCACCGGAAGTTGTTTCTGTTATAATGTCGTTTATAAGCATAATTGTATTTATCTATTTTATCTTTCCGGACTTTACATGTTTATCAAATAACACATAAGGCATATAGTATTTGTTATCACTTGTATTCTTTGTCTGCCTTGCACCTAAACCGCCCTGCTCTAGAGGTTTAACCATTTGGTCATGTGTGTATTGAGCAGTTATTTGTTTTATTGCAGTGGCTCCTGATACTTGATTAGTGCGAATGTTTATAAAAACATTTTCGCTATGAGGTCCTGTTGGGTTACCAACTTCCCACTTAGATGGTTTTAGTTTCTGTTGAGGCTGAGCTATGCCAGTATAGGCGTCTGCTGTACCGTACTTGTCATTAAAGTCTTTTGGTCTCATTTCTATCTTATCAACTGCCATTCTACTATAGTAACTTTCTTTAGTTTTCTTTTTACCAGACTTCATGTTAGCACACCAGTGATACATTTTTGCTTTCTCACCACTGCTATTTTTTGCACGTTTACGCAGATCAGTTACTGAGCCATTGCAACTTGCTCCTGAACGTTTTACTCTACCTGGACGACTTTTGCCTTTCTTTTTACCGTCAGCAAAGTTTTCTTCTATTGCTATTGGTGTAAAGTCCTGCATTACATCTTCAATAGAACCTTCACCATCATCAATTATTTTACCCTGTGGGTCTAATAATACCCAAGCATTGTCGTCTTCGTTATAGCCTTCTTCTCTGGCATTTATAACATATCCATTACTAAGTTCAATAGGTGTGTTACCGTACTCCCACTCACTAATGGCATCTACCACTTCTTCATGTGGTAGTCGAGGATATATAAGTCCACCAAAGTTGCCCTTTGTTACACCTTCTGGTAATAATTTAAACAGTTTAGTGCCACTATGAGCTTTCGCTACGTCGAATTGAGTTAATTTTTTATAGTCAGGTGGTGCGTCTTGATACATCTCACCTGCTTTAGATAACGGTATATCTTGTTTACTTTGTTGATCATATGCAACAACTCTTTTAGGATAACGGCCTATTATACTATTCCACATTGTTTTAGCACTAGGCGTTTGTGTAAAGTCAGAATATATAGGAACACTTTTCCAGGCACTAAAAGCCATGTATAATTTAATTGCTTTGCCTTGTCCTCGTATTTCAGGATCCATTCCAACACCAGCAACTCTATAACCATCTTCAAAAGGTTTTAATTTTAAAAAACCTATTACATTTTTTTCTTTGGTAGGACCAGTTTGATTTGCTTTTGGATTGTGTAACATTGCTGTTACAAATTTTTGCCACATTGTCTTTTGTTCAGGTGTAGTAGATTTAGGCATAGTATTAGAATAAAACAAATACAAATCTCTATTAGGCATCTGTACTACTTCTGTTTCAGATTGTATGTTAGGAATTTTACCTAAACTTTTACCTGGTCTATAATCTACCTCAGGATCATAATCATATTTAGGAGGTTGTCTATTTGTTGCAGAATTATATGCATCGTTGGCGTTTGGATCATATGAATCTTGTGGTCTAATTATTGGTGCTTCGTATACACTTGCCTTAATTTTCTTTTTGAGGTCTTTTTTACGTTGTGCTAAGTCTGAATCTATGCCTTTCATTAATGCTTTCATATCTTGTGCGGCTTCTATGGTTTCATTTAATGTTGCTAATCTAATAACACCACAACCTAATCTATCACCTGCATTACCTGTTTTTGCACTTTCCTCATCTCCGCCCTTGCCTAAATCATCTTCATCAGCATGAACAACTATTGCTCTGCCTACAATGTTTCTATCTCCGTGTAAGTCTACACGTTTTAAAACTATTCCTATTTTTGCAATACCGTTTTCATCAGCAACTATGTTACCTAAGTCACCTGCATGTCCGCTATCTAAGTCTCCGTGATCTACACCGTCTGGATTATAATGTCCGCCTGCACTTTCACAGCCATTGCTTAGGTCTCCAAATTCATGTATATGAAAACCATGCTTACCTGGTGTTAGTCCTGTAACTGTTCCTACAACTAGTACAGGCTTACCAGGTTCTTGCTTGAATAAAAAGTTTCCTTTATCGACACCATCTACAATATGTTCTAATTCACATTTTGCATATATAGTATTTTCTTGTGCTTCATAAACCGATGCACCTTTGCCAAATTTAGTACTAGTTTTTTTCTTTTTCTTTTTCTTCTTTTTGCTTTTACTGTATGCTGGCATTGAACCAAAGTACATATAACCTCTTGCAGGTGCTGGCGAACTATCACCACTGTCTGTACTTGGTCCTGAATCACTGCTACCTGATGAACCGCTGTCGCCTCCTGAGTCTCCTCCGGCACTTGCTCCTGCTCCGGCACTTGCTCCTGCTCCTGCTCCAGCACCACCTCCGGCTCCTGCACCACCACCGGCACCACCACCTCCGGCTCCGCCGCCACCGCCTCCACCGCCACCGCCGCCTCCGCCGTCAGCGAAAAGGTTTCTTTTCTCTAGTGCGATTTTTAGTTTGCGGTGAAAGTCAGACATGTCGTCTTCAGTTTGAATAGTTGGTGTGTTGCTTGTTGTATCTTTATGCAGTCCCATTAGTTGATCTAAGGTTTTATCTCTGATTATAACTACATCTACAACTTCTTTACCTAGCAATCTAGCGGCATCATATCTGTGATGCCCGTTAACAAGTTTGTAGTCTTTGTCTAATATAAACGGTTTGTCTTTACCATCAAAATCTCGAGCAACCTTTCTTGCTAGTCCTGGCACTCTTTCTGTTTGTACTGGTTTAATTCTATCTATTGGAAAATCTATTCGTACAGTATTATAATTTTCTAAGTCTGGCACTTTTAATTGAGGCATCTCGGCTCTAGGAACAGGTGTTCCTTGAACATTGTGTGGTAATGTACTTACCATTGCTTCAAATATTGATTGCTTCACGGTCTTACCCATTTCCCATTTCTATATACAGCAACTTCACCTCTATTACAAAGTGTGTATTCGCCTTCTACAGGCAGTTGCGGTTCTCTTACTTTTATTTCTTCGTTCATTTACTTAATTGCTTTTGTAATGTTTTGTGTAATTTTACTTTTGCATAACCTCTAACAATACTTCTCATGTCAAAATTGTCGCCGTATTGAGCTCTAGCGGCTCTAAAGTCTCTAATCATTGCAGGATCTGGAATACATATATACGCATCCATTTGTGATTTAATATCATCAGACATTAAAGGTTTTGCAAAAATTTCTTTTAACTTTCTGATTGTATCGTTGTTAGGTACTGCACCTTCCTTAACACTATTCAATTCTTTCCACATGCTAATAACATGCCTTGCTTCGAAGGCTTGAATATTAAACTCTTGTCTTAATTTGTTTTGCACTTCTACTGTTGGAAGTTTTTTGCGAAATAGTTTACCTACTAATTTAATCATTGCAGGGATTTTTTCCTTGTTTGCAAGAGAAACACCGTAACTAGCTCTTTCTTGGACACTTTCAACTTTCTTACGCATACCCGAGCCTCTTACTTTGATTAACTCTACTAAGCCTTTTTCTTTTTCAATGTAGTTTCTAATGTAGCCGTCATTTTGTGCTTGTTTTTTTCTTATAGATAAAAACGGTTTGTTATTTACTGTGTTAATAATAGTAATTTTTGGCTGAGCTTTATCATCTATAAATACCGCTTCTAGATCAACTTTGTCTTTATCCATCATTCTGTCTAACTTTTTAAAGTCTAGCACATAGTAGCCACCTTTTAAAGTATCTTCAAACTGCACTAACTTAACTCTATCGTCATTGAGAGTGGCAAAGAACTTAATAGTATTCAAGAATTGCATAAGCCAATCTACTTCTTTATCTTCAGTTGTTAGATGAGTGTTTATTTGTTTTGCCGCTTCACTGTATGCAATAACATAAGCATCATTTATTGTTGCTGAAGACATAAACTGGTTTTCAATTACAGATAAATCTGCACCAAATTTTTCAAACATTTCTTTCAATATAAAGAAACGTTCCGTTGATACACCTTGTGCTGTTTTTCCGCCGCCTACTTGTCCCATTTGTTTTGTACTACCTACTTTAACACTCATATCATAATGTTGTAGTGTTCTTTCTGGGCCGCCGTCTAAACTGTGAGTTAAAAATACATCTACTTTGGTATCTGTTTCTCCGCTTACACCATCAGCAATTACTTTTACAGCATCAACTTTGCCGTTTTTAGCAAAAAGTTTTGTGTACTTGTCCATGTTGTCATTTACATATCCTACAACATTGTTACTGATATTATTCATCAGAGACCATTTCTCAGGGTTTATAAAATCTTTATAAGTATCTGATTTAAGATTAAGTGTGAGTGTAAAGAAGTCTGCTATAGGATTATCTGTTTCTCTAGCAGTAAGTGTTAACTCATGCCAACCACCTTTATCTGGTGCGTCTGTTGGCAATCTTTTCATAACTGATTTTATATCACCGTCTGTGATAGGAGCAATAGGTCGTTTAAGCAATCTAGCAAATGTGGCACATCCTAATATACCTTCTGCTACTTCACCTTTGTTAGAGACTTTTTCTCCGCCTGTCCTAGAACCAAATTCTGCTGTTTTTTCTAATTTGTTCCAAGCAACGTTATTGCCATCTATGTCTATAGGATCAGGTAAATCACTTGCAACTGTTACACCCTTAATCATATCTGGGTGTAATACAATTTCGCCGCCGCCGGCTTTATCAGTCATTTGAAATGGTATTCCTGCATTAATTTTGTTAACAAAAGCATCAAATCTGGATTGGTCTTTGGATAGTTCAGTTCTGTTTAAATTTCCTTCAACAAATTTACCATGTAATTGACTAATTCTATTTGCATCTATGTTTTCTAACTTTGCTATTTGTTCCTGCAATGACAGTTTATTAAATTTAGTAAATACACTTTCATGACCTTGTCTACGAGTAACTGCTAATGCATCTTGGAAAGTAGCAAAAGGACCGTTTTCCATATCACCTCGATTTGCTATAGTATTTAAAACATGCGATTTGAAAACATTATCTTTCAATGGATCGTTTAAAAATCCTACTAGGTAATTTACTTCGCCACGTGCTAAGTAATTCTGCATACCGCGTTGCATCATTCTATCGAAGCCTGGATGTTCTGCTCTGGCTTTATCATAATCTGAATTAACCTCTTTTTCTGGTGGCGTTGATATTGTATTATTTCGATGTTGGTCTGCGTTTTTATCTAATGCGTCTGCTTTTTTAGATAACTCTGGGTTGTTTACATGCCAAGCCGCGGCGGCTGTTGTAGACAGAGGCGTTCCTACTCCTGGTTGTGACGTCTCTGAATGAGGTACTAATGGTTCTACATTAGGTTCTCTAGAATCACCTTCAGTTGATATTGCTATGCCTTCCTTCTTTAATTCAGCCTTCAGTCCGTTTATACTAACATAGTCAGCAGGGTTATCAACGAGATCTTTAAATGCTTTTCCGTATGTTTTATAAAACTCTTTCATTACCTTTTGAGCGGCTTTAACTCTCCATGGTCGATGATTCTCTTCATACTTTTGTATTTCATATGCATCTAGAGCCTGGCTGAAATGTGCCGATGGAATTACAAAAACTTTTCCGCTGTTCAACTTAGTTGTAAACTGTGATCTAGCTCTTAGTTGTTTTGATTTTCTAACCTGTTTAGTAAAGTCTGGATTAGTTAAATCTCTGTACAGATCTGTCCACATGTATGCCTGAGAATGTGCAGGTATATTTAATGTTATAGGTGGTCTTTCCTGTACACTTCTCGCAAAGTCATCTTCTCTGCCAGGAATATTATTTTTGCCTGCAATCTCATCTGCTTGGCTTTCAAATCCAACTTCTTGTGCAATTTTATCAAATCCTTGCATCCAATCTTTTAAAGCCTTAAATTTTTGCTTTACTGCTGTTTTAACATCACCAGTTTGGCCAATAATTTTTAAATTATCAGGATCTCCGCCTTCGATATCTTTATAATACCTGCCAAGTGCATCTCGTATACCATCTGTCATACGATCTCCCAAACGATTTAAAACACTTCCAGAATTTGGATTTGACATTTCATTACTTTTAATATCTTTAAAAATCTCTATCAGTTTTTCTTTAACGTAAACAGTAAATACTAATCTATTATGTACTCCGTCAAATTCTATTTGTTCATGGTCTCCCCATGCATTAAGTAACGTCCTCGATAGTTCCCCTATTTTCTTAACAGACTCAACATATAACTGGAAGTTGTCGTCTTTGATTTCTTCTAAATGTAAGAAACGTTTACGCAATTTCATTGTGTACGAGTTTAAGTAGTTTTCTAAGTATGTATCGCTGGATGATATGTTTGAGTTAAAATGAGGTGCAACTGGTTGCGAATAATTGTTATACTTATTGAGGAACTTCATTAGATCTTTAAATTCGTTCTCATAGTAAATCTCACCAGGCTGTGCTGGAGGATTAGAACTGTTATATCCGCCTCTGGTCATGTTAGAATAGAAACTGTTAAACTCTTCATCTTCTATCATATTAATGATGCTATATTTTATATTGTTTCTTTTAGTTTCATCTGCTACATCTGGTGTAGTTAGATTTATTAATTTGTCTATTAACTCTTCTTGATCTTCTTTAGACCAACCATCGCTGTGTATTGCATTCCATGTACCTTTAACAATTCTTTCTGCTTTTGGTATGTTTAAAAATTTTGGCATTGATAACATGTCTTTCTTAAATAAAGAGTCAATACCTTTTTTAAGTACAGATGCTTTTTGGTCTATCCTGTCATTTTGTGTAGGAATTGGGTATTGGTTTATTCGAGAAAATATAAGATCAGTAAATTGATCTTCTGATATATCAAATTCTTTAAAACTTCTACGAATAACGCCTATTGATTTAGCATTAATATTTGTTCGGTGCCTATCTAATCCTACATCAAGAGCAAGTAATCCCATGCCTTTAACGTATTGTTTTTGTGCTTCTTGTTGAGATGCGTTTGTATCAGGCTCAGGTTCTTCTTCGTTTATTCCTACTTGATATAAAGACAAGTAAGCATTAGTTATTGCAGTAACACCATTAAAATAGTTATCCTTGCTTATCATACTCTTAAACAAATCTAATAGTGGCTCGTTAACGTCTGAGCCAATGTTCATATCTGCTCGACTAATTTTTCCGGCGCCGTGAACTATTCTGTGTATAGCATTTGCATAGTCTTTATTAAACGCATCAGTATAACCTGCTTTCATTACCGTTGCATAACGTATAACTGCTTTAACAATCTTAGGCATGTCTAAATGATAATCATCACCGCCACCTATTCTAAACTCTATGAGGTTGGTTTTTGTTTTGCTATCAATCTGACCCTTGAAGTTAATACTATTAAATTTACCACCGTCTATACCTTTTGCTAATTCTCTTTCGATATCTGAAAATCCTTCTGTGCCTTTGCCTGAAAATTTCCGTGCATCGTTGGCTTTTCTTTTTATATTCTTACTTTGTTGTTTTGTATAAGAATTGTTTTCTCTACCAAATGTTTGTAATAGATAAGTGTCACCTAGTAGTGATGCCATTTTTAATTTATTTGGTCCGCCTTTGCTACCCCAAAATTCGTCGTCTTCATCTTGAGTGAACTTAGGATTTTCTCCGTACCAGCTCATAGTAACATGTAAGCCTGTTGAACTGTTTGTGTCTGCTCCTTTTTCCTCTAACCATTCACAAAAACTTTTTAGTTCTTCAAGCATCTCTCTTGGAGTCTCATAGACTGGGGAAATAATTTCTGCACCTTGTCCGGATGAGTCAATACTACTATCTGTTTCAACTGCCCAATTTTCTGCATCACCTGAAGTGTTATCATAATCGCCTACTTCTGGATACTGTGAAAATTTACTGTTTTGTTTTTGCCATTCAGATAATAGGTCTGCAATCTCATGCAATCCACCTTCACCATTTAGTTCTGAATAATCAATACCATAGTCGTCTAAGAAATTTGACATACTGTAAAATTCATTACCTATCCATTCGTCTATTGATGTTTCTCTTTCTGCTTCTTCATATGCTTCTTGATAAACCTCACCGTCGTCGTCTAAATATTCTCGTATAAAGTCTAAGTATTGATCTTCGTATTCTTCGTCAATGTATTCTCTTATCCAGTTTATTTTTTCCCAACCGTCTTCTTCACGGTTTTCATATTCGTTAGGATCTTCATGTTTAAAATTATCTCTGTATTCTTCTACAGCATCTATTGTAGGTGCGTCTGAGCCTTCTTCCATAAAACGTGTATACGATGAATCTTCATCACGTTCATTTTCCATGTACCTTGCCATTACATCGTCGTAGTAATCAGGTACTAAGTTTTCTCTTACATACTCTGAAAAGCCTTCCATAATATAATCATTGTCGCTACTTGATACATATACAGAATCAGATACTTCGTCCCAGCCCATATCGTTAACATCTTCGCCGCTACTGCCAGAGATACCGTCCCATGAAGTTTCCGCTTCAAAGCCACATCTAACAGGTGAGTCTAATGCGTCTGTAACAATTTCTTTTCTGTTAAAGTTAATCTCACAAAGAGGTGCTTCACCTAAACGTTTTCTTGTAAGTTTTTTAATTCGTCTTTTTAATGAGTTTTTCTTATGGCTTTTCTTAATAGTCATTTTATCAAGGATGTCATGACCTATATGTTCATCTACCATTACTTCCATTTTAGGATCATATAAATGATATTCATTGTCAGTAGTTTGTACAACAACTCTATCAGGTTTTGGCAACATACCTACTTTACTTACAACCTTTCCTTGTACGTTTCCTTTATTGTCTTTAAACTCTGACCCATCGTCAAGATCTTTTGCTGTTACTTTGACTAATTTAGGCTCAGGTGGTTTGGTACCATTTGCTGTAGGACTTGTTGATTGCTTTGTTACACTAGTAGATGATTGCGATGTAGTAGGTGAGCTTTTTGTAGAACTAGTTCCGCCAGCACTATATGATGGACTGCCTGATGTATTCCCGTACTCATTCAATTTTTTTAATAACGACTCAAGAGTCTGTACATCGTTAAATTTCATTTACTTTTTCCTATTTGGGAATCTGTTTGATGTTGATTTAGTTTTTCTTGTAGGCTTAAACCTAACTGATTTATTAAGTGATGCTACCCTCCTACTTATAGGATTGTATTTTTTAGATCTTCTCGCCTTACGAGCTATCCTGGCACCAAATTTTGCTTTTGTTTTTTTAAGTGTTAATCGTTTTTTGAAGTCTATTGGTGCACCACATTGGCTAGGCTTAGATACAACTCTACCTTTACGTCTACCACTAGTACATCGAACAGCACGTTTTACTGTTTTACCCATTTTACGCCAAACAAGTCTGGCTTCAAATATTTCTGTATCGTCGACTTCGTTGATTCTCATCTACCATTTCCTGCATGACCAGTAACGTGCTTTTGTTTTTGGTCCTGGATTAGCACAATTATGTCTTGCTCTAAAACTTTTTCTTGCTTTAGGATTAGATTTCCTAATACGCATTGACTTACCCTTAGCACTTGTACCGCCGTGTCCAAAGTTTACTTTTTTAACATTACCTGTCTTTGGATCTTTGACATATACTTTAAACTTTTTAACGTCACCTTGCATAGGCTTGTTTAGTTTAACTTTACGTCCTTGATACTCTGCTTCAAATACGTCTTCGTCGCACTCGCTATATCCTAGAACACCAAATTCCTCGTGGAAGTCTTGTGTATCCTCTAAAGTAATCTCTTCTTCCTTGACAGATTCAATTTTTTTACACTTGTTTACACGTTTGCCTTTGTTCTTTCCTGTTCCTGGCTGAGTGCCAACTTTCTTATGTCCGGGCCAGCATTTATCTGGACCTGCAACTTCTACTATTTTCATAACATACTTCCTATTAATGTTCCTACAGTGGCTAATAATGTAGTAATTGTAATACCTACTATTGCAACAATCCAGCCTTCTAATTTATCAAACCTTGATTTTGTATCTTCTTTAAACTCTCTGAGTTCTGTAGTGATACTTTCTATCCTCAGCATATCTGCAATAATATGTGCTTCTACACCGCCTTCCTGGATATATTGTTCCGGTTGTGGTATTTCTTTAGTTTCTACTTTTTTCCTAGCCATTGTTTATCTCTTATAATAAATCTTGTTTGGAGAATTCCATATTTACAGAATCCTTCGTATCTATTGTACCACCGTTCAGTACTATCCCATTTAATTCATCTCTGAGAGTATCTATAGTATGAACGCCTTCACGTTCAAAAGCAAATTTAAAAATCCAACCTGCTCCTGTTAGTGTTGGAGCACCGTAACCTTCTAATACTAATGCACCTACTCCACTTAATGCAACAGGATTGTTCATTACTACAGGCATTGCCCTTAATCCTATTACTTGTACTATACTCTCAAAGTCTTTTTGTGTGTTATCACTAAAATCACCTGTTCTGGTAATATCTAATGATGTAAACAATGAATAAAACTCTATATTACCAGATAAAACTTCCTGGTTATTCATTGCTCCGCTTCTTGTTAACGCCATGTGTGTCTCCATAGCAAGACATTAATGTACTTGCTTACACTATTTATCAGTTTTTACAATATTGTTTTGGAGTCTAGAAAGGGACGTCTTTGGATCTTGTTGTTTGTGGCATGTATACTTCCTCTTTAGGTAGAGACTTATTAAGTAATGCCCGTTGAACAAATGCTTTTCTTGTAACTTGGAAGTCTTTCATTACTTCGGACTTAGTTCTTGCATCTCTAAAGTCGCCATACCATGTACCTAATATTTCAATCATTGCTTGAATAATGTCGTTATGTATATGTAAACCTTTGTCTCTGTATTCTGTAAAGTATTCTTGTATCATTTCGTACAGAGGAAAGTAATTTTCTCGCATAGTCTCTTCTACAGCAATACGAATACTTGATTTAGCAACCAACGATAATGGTAAAGGTGGATGGTCGTTTTCAAACGACTGGCTAGCAAATCCAAATGGGCTTAGTATAAACAATACATCTTTACATATATGTTTGTGTACTAGTTCTAACACCTCTTTGTGTGATTGCAACACTTCGTCATGTGACATTCTACGAACTTTATGCCTTGCTGGGTCAAGATATTTTAGTATAGGTGCCGCATGTAGGTCTTGCCCTGTTACTTCATCGTAATATATGTCTGTGGTTCCACTAAACAATACAACCTTATCAAAGTTAAGCATTTTTTCAAGCAAAAAGCCTCTGTCTCTTTTGCCTAATTTAAACTCTTTGGCATTATAGCCTTCCCATATATCTTCGTTGTACAACGAATCTTCTTCAAACAACCACCTCAAATGCATTGCAAGAGTTTTCATATTAAACACCCCTTGCCCATATCTAAACACTCTATTAGTTGTCCAACCCTTCTTCTCAAATAAACTTGCAAAGTCTTGCACTATGCAACTACCTGCCCAAAGCACATTGTCGTCTTGTTCAAAGAACTCAGTGTTAAATGAATAGAACCATTCGTAGTTAAAAAACTCTCTTGATTTTTCAAAACCTGGAGTGGATGTTGTTATAAGTTTTCCTTGTCTTGCGTTAGCAACTTCCATTGGAATTTCAAAGTTACCAAACATAGACTGAGTGGAACTCATTTCTAAGATGTGATCGTTTATAATAAGTGGGTCATCAAATAAAGGCATGCTAATACTTATCTTACATACGGTGAGTATGTAATATGTAGTGGCTTATTTGCCTTTTAAGTAATCAGCGGCTCTACTAGAACTGCTATCAGCACCGTCTATGTCAAAACCTGTTTTATTTTTTGTATAATTTTTTAAATCAGCAATTTTGTCTTTTACCTTATCCATGCCTGGAATAAGATCGCTAAGTTTACCTCGTTTACTGCCGCTTGAACTATAATTCTTGCCAAAATCTTTATTTTTAGACTTGCTAACACTAAGTTGAGCATCGTCCCACCATCGAGGATTTTGTTTAGCAGGTCCTGATGTTGGTAATTTAGTATCGGATGGTTTAGCGTCATTGCCTGCTACTACTTCGTTCTGTGCCCATTGTACTGCTTGAGCAACTGTTTTAATATGAGGTTGTGCTAGTCCTTGCATAACTAATGCCACAAACTGTGGATTTTTTCTATATGCAATTTTCATATCTCTTAGGTCGTTTTGGTTTATCTCTGAACTTTGTCCACCACTTGAAAAATTACGTCCAGTATCTGGTTTAAGATCAACATCCTTTCCGTCTAACTCGTTTATTATTTCAAATATTTTCATTTTTGTTTCTTCCTTCCACTAGCCCAGTAACCTGCTATTGCTCCTATACCTGTGCCTATCTTCTTTTGTGTAGATGGTTTTGCTTTTGCAAATTTATCTACTGCATATTTACCTGCTATAGCACCTGCTACAGTACCTGCGGCTCTTTTAGCAAAAGATGTGCTGTTTGCTTTATCAACTTGCTTTTGTAACTGACTATCAGAATTGCTATAACCTCTCTTTTTGAGGAATGGTTCTAATGCAGGAACAAGCTCTGAACCTCTACCTGCTCCGCCACCTTGCCTTTTGATTTCAAATAATATTTGAGCAATCAAGGCATTCTTTTGTGCAAATTTTAAAGTACTATATGTACTTATCAATCTTCGCCACCTTTTGTAACGAGAATCACGTATTTTAAGTTGTGTTTCTAATCTGTAAAAATATGTAGTTGCATATTGCTTATCATTATGTGCTTGAGCAACCATACGCATATACCTTAAAAACATCTTGTGATCAAACTGTAGTGTTTTTAGAAATGATAAACTTTCAACGTGCTTTGAAAATTTCATGTTTCTATTATCTGGATAATTTAAAGCATAAGCCAACAAATATAAGTCTGTTGCCGCTGTTCTAAATAAAGAAAATGAACCATAAGATGCTGTTAGTTTTGCATAACTCATTGCTTTCTTAACTGTTTTATCGTCTAAAAACAATAATTGTAATACTAATGTATTTAGAAACATTAAGTCAGCGACTTGTCTTCCTGTAAAAGCACCAAAACTTCTAGAATATCTAAACAGTCTTGCTTCTGCTAACTCTTGATTTACTAGTGTTAACTCCATTATCTGGATACCGCCCTGTTTGCCGCACTAAATGTTGCTCTCGGCACTAACTTAATATCACCTTCAGGATGTGCTAATACATATCCTTCGCCACTGTTTGTGGTGTGCCCTGTAATACGTTGTTGTATATCGCCACCTTGGTTCTCAAACTGAGATATAATTTTGTCTTTTACTTGCATAATCGATGAAACTGTTTTCCACATTGCCGCATACGCTCTGCCATGCTTTTGTATATAATCTGAAATACGTTGTTGCTTAACACCGCTTACATTAGATGTTTGTAGCCAATCTATAAAGTCTATGCCTAACCCATCAAGTCCTGTATCTACTTTAGAGTTTATATACCTATACAGTATCTGTGGAAAGTCTGTCATTTTAAGCATCGAAAGTTCTGTTGGATTCAATAGCTCATCTATTAATGTAGCATTTTTTGTTACAAGTTCTTCTAATTTGTTAAGTGCGGGACTAATCTTTTGTGCAGGACTCTCAACACTAATAGGCGGAACAACTAATACATTGTTACCTGTAAATATATCATAGTCCTGTAAAGGTGTTTCATTACCTTGTTCATCTATCATTCTATGTATAACTATACCTGCATTACTTTGTCTAATTTTTTGTCCTAATTCTGATTGCACATCTACTGCGTATTCAACAATATTAGGCTCAAACACAAAATTGTTATTTACAACTGGTGGTGTTTGACTGTACAACAAGTCTCCCTTAAAAAATCCTGAGTAATCATCAGGAACAATTAATTCAAACTGATTAAATAAGTCTGCCATAGTATTAGCAAATTCTATTTGTGCAGGGTCTTCTCTTTTTGCACCGCCGCTACGTGATAAAAACATATTCTTAACTTCTTCTGCTGAAGTTGTTTTACCGTTATAGCCTTTTGCACTCCATCCACTTTTGTCTGTGAACACAAATTGTCCATCTGGCGTTCTTCCAAATATAACTGCAGGCATGCCGTCCCATTTAATTGTCACGTCCTTGTGACCGTTCTTCTCCAAACTTTTGAGACTATTAACCACTCGCATAGCACCCTTAGAGCCTTCCCAAAAGATCACATCTTCCGCATGTTGTATCCTTGCGGCTTCCATGAGTGTTTTTATTTCTCTAAATCTCACGACAGTTTCCTCATGTACATTAATACATCTTCTTGTATTTGTAAATCTGATGGAACACCGATGTCTTGTACTTGCTTGTTGTTAGCAAAACTGTCTAGTATCTTTGCTGTGAGTTCTGCTGGATAGTTTTGTTCTATTGCACTTTTTAAACTTTCGTAACTGTTTAAATCTTCTTTCTTATCAAGTCCTAATACCTTTACTATTTCATCTGGTGTTAACCAAGGACCGTCTATAATAACATTGTTATTTTGTTTAGTGTAACCTTCGCCGTTCTTTTTAGGCACAGGATTTCTTCTAACTCTGACTAAACCTTTTGTGGGTGAAAATAAGTATTGCTCTGATTGTAAACTTCTGCCATCTTCTGTTTGTTCTGCAGAATCTTTTCTATCATATAATGCACATATGACTGCTAACAAAATGTTTCTAAACACACCCTTGTATTGACTTTCACCGTCTGCAGGAGAATGATAATATGTTTTCATCCAACCCGGATTCCCTGGCATAAAGTCTAGTTGCACATATCCTGTCCTTGCTCTATCACATGTTTTGTTTGCATCAAACTTGGCAATTTTAACCTTTGTCATAATCACACTACTTTTAGCAATGTCTATGATATCTGGATTTATTTTTAATTTGTCTAATAGTTCAGGCATTGCTTCAGGCTCGACATCAATTGCAACATCTATATCTCCTGAAAATTCTTTTTTACCTACGGAACCTAGTACGTTATTTTTTAAGTCCATGCCCAAAGATTTTTCTAAATAATCTAATGTAGGCTCTATTTCAGAGATATGTATAGCACCAACGCCAGACATACTACCACTTTCATTGATAGTGTCAATCCTTTGTTGAGTGACTTCCATTAAACGCATAGTGTTTAAGCCTGTAGTTCTTTTGTTAATTGAGCCCTTTGTTCTGGACTCATAGATTTTATATTTTTTACTGCTTGATAAACTTCAGCATCGCCTGGGCCTGTAGTACCTGTAGCATCTTGTTTTTGGCCATTAGCGACTGCCTGTACTAACTGTTTTGCTGTAAGTTCTGGATTTCTAGCACTTGCAGGAATACTTATGCTATTAAATCTTCCTTTAGCACTAGCATTAGTTACTGCTTGTTTAACAATTCCTAATATTTCTTTTTTATTTAAAACTTTGTTTTCTTCGTAAATTACAGATTCAGGTTGCATTAGCCTGCCGTTTGCATCTAAAATTCCCCCGTCAAAACTAGGATTTTGCTTAGGTCTCTCTGGAGCGGGTTGTTGCCCTTGTTCTTTGTCTTTTTCTGCTTTTCTTTGATATGCAGGTTTATCGTAGTCTATATTAGGGTCCATTGAATTAGCAGAAGATTCAGGTTCAGGGTCTGGTGCTTTGCCTGGAGTAACTTTTTGAAATGCCATCTGTATAGCATCTGGATTGATATCTGCATCAATTAAAAACTGTGCTAGGTCTTCTGAATTTGGATTTTTATTACCACCTGCAGAAGTAATTGCTAGAAAACTTTGCACTAATGCGCCGCTCATTACTATGTTGTTGTATTCTAATCTGGCTTTTTCATTACCAAAGTTTGCACCAAGGGTGGCTTTTACTTTGTCAAAGAACTGACCGCCTGCAATGGTTCGGTATACATCACCTGCTCTTTCGAGCCAACCTGGCTCTCTAGGCTCTGCTTCAGCAACAATCTTATTCTGTTGAACTACTTCCGAAATTTTCATTATGTTTCCCTTGAGATTCTTTTATAACTTTTTTAATACCACGGGAAAACTTTTTAGTATCCTTACTACGAATACTATTAATAAGTCTATTAGTTAAATCCTTAGCAATCTTGTCATCATAATTGGTTTCAATTTGCTCTATAAGGTTAATTGCACTATTAATAACATGCTCGCCACGATTCTCTACAACATAGTCTTTTGACCTGTCAACAGATATAGAATTTAATTCTTCTAAAATGCTTCTTGTTTTACGCATGTCATTCCTTTGTGATATTACTATGAGTATTTATCACTTTTTACTTTTCAGAAAGTCTCTTAACTGTAGGCCTGCTTCTACAACATCCTGTGCAGACGAGTCATCAGAGTTAATTGTGCTGGTCCGTTTGAGTTGATCTACTAAAGTATTAGTAGTCATTGTGAGTGTATCTTCGTCGCCTTCGTCTAAATCCTCGATACGCAATGTGTCTGGATTAAATTTTAAGTCTACTTTACTACCAACACCACTACTAGAACGTGTTTTCATAAACTGTATTTGATATCTGCCACGTTCTCGCATAGCATTACTTGTAAATATACCCACAACATTATCTGCTGTTTGTATTTTACTGATACCACCTGCAATATGGTGATGGTCAAATTCTATTTCTTCTACAGCACTTCTGTTTAACTGCGATGCTGTAACCATTAGCAACTCTCGTTCTTGTGCTAAGTTACGCAACTCCTCAGATACAAATTTATCTTTAATAAATGTGTTTTCTGCACTAATCTTTCCGCTTATAGGCATCATTAAGTCTAAGTAGTCAACCAATAAACAGTCTACTTTAACACCCGATTGTATCTCATACTCTCGCAAAAATGCTCTAAGATCGTTAGTAGTAATACCACTACTCATATACTTAACTCTAAACTTACCTGCTTTTTTGCCTTTCATACGCACTTTTAAATCTACGTCGTCAATATTTTTCATAATATCTTTAGCGGCATATTCACTAACCATGCCATCTAAACGCATACTAATTAACTGTTCACTAAGTTCTAAACTAACATATACAACATTAAGTCCTGCTAAACTCCAGTTTACACCAAAGTTTTGTAAGAACAAACTCTTACCAGCACCTGAACCACCAGCAAAGATTGTTATCTCTCCTCTGTTTAGTCCGCCATATAACTTTTGATCTATTCCTTTCCAACCTGTGCTAACTGCACCACTTTGTTTCTTGATCCATTCTAATCTTTCTTTTGGATTTTCAAAGTAGTCTAGTCCTAAGTCTTTAACAAGACTTACTTCCATTGCACCTCTAATTTTTTGTTCAACAGTTCCATAGTCCTGTTTCTCTAATAAGTCCGTGCTTTCAATGATTGCAGTTTCCATTGCTTTGTGTCTGCAAAAAGTTTCAAACTCATCCATAAACCAAGTTTGATGCTCTGGTGTTATGTTTTGTATTTCTTCAAATCCTATACCACCTACTGCATTTATTTGCTCAAGGTTAGGCATAGAATTATAATCTTTGCTATGAGATATCAGCAAATCAACAGTAGGTCTAAACTTTCTACTGAATGCATCTGCATTTACAATGTTTTGACATCTTGCAAATAGATCATGATCACTGATTAAAAACTGTATAAACAGTCTTTGTATATCTTCGTTGTATTCTTTTATTTCACTCATTTTTTAGCCACAATGTTTTCTCTGGTTAAACGTTTAGCAACATTCCTACCAAATACTTTTTGTCCTTCTTCTGTAGGCGATGTTCCACTCATATGATGTTCAGATAACACACTAGACGGCATATTCAAATACCAATGTGTCTTTGTTGTCATATATGGGTGATACACACTTCTTAACACATCACCATCTGGCAAGTGTGATGTTTCTCTAACAATTATTCTAGCAACACAATGATATGCTCTAGTAAACAATGCTATTGTGTTAATTGCTTTTGCTTGATCGTTATATACTTCAGTATCTCCACGTAAATCTGTCCATGCATTTAATTTTAAATGTTGACGTTTTACTAGTTCTAAAAAATGTTCTGTAGGATTTGCCCTTAGTTCCTCATCTGCTATCCATTGATTACCAGTATCACCGCATACATTTACATGTGTGCCGTACTCTGGAATCCAAAGTGTTTGATTATAAGGATTAGGAAATTCTATAATGAATACATTGTTTCTAACATCTCTCACAAATTCTTCTTCATCAAAAGCACCTATTTCATTGATAAAATTAAAAAAGGATTGTAATATTCTTTCGGAACTATTATATGGCTCAGCCATATTGTGGAAACCATCAAAACTTGTTGCTACTACATTTGCCCAAGAAAACTCTCCTCGTGTCATCTCTGTACCATCAACATATAAATTTTGTGCCATATTTATTACTTTCCTTTTAAGTTACTTAGTTAAAACATCTTAGATTTTACTTGAATCTTGATCTTGTTACTTGTTGCATTTTTTATAATGCTGTTTATTGTTGCAAGTCTACCATACCTAAGTACAGCATCTGCGGCATCTTTACAGTCTGTGTGCCAGTCTGGAAAACTTACTTCCCAACCTAAAACAACTGCCTGTTCTACTAACTCAATACCTGCTTCATCTTTATCAGGACATACTATAACACGTTTTCCTAACTTGTCAATTAAGTGTGCTTGTTCTGGTGTTACATGATTGCCTTGTACAGCAATGCCATCAATCATAATAGCATCAAACACTCCTTCAGTAACAATAACAATCTCTCTATCGTTGTTTGCAAATGCATCAATGTTAAACACATATCCACTTGGCATATTATGTAAGTACTTAGGTGTCTCTTTATCTGGTGGTGCAATATGTCTTGCTGTCCAACCTATTAGTTCGCTGTTATATGTAAACGGAACAACTATTCTCTTTCTGTTTGGTAAGTCATTTATATGCAGTAGCGGATACATACCTAGTATGCCTCTGTCTCTGGCATACTCTTTCAACGGATTGCCGTCAGGTAATGATTCGACCATTTCTGTGTTTTCTGGAAGTTCAATTGTTTCAAATGCTTTGAAGTTATAGACATAATCGTTTGTGTCAGTGTCTTGTAAAAGTTCACTATTCTGCATAAGCGATATCTGTACGTCATGTATTGTCTTAGAATCTGCACCTAACCTGTCTGCTAGTTCTCTGTACTTTCTTCCTAAGTGAGGAGTAGGGCTCCAGCCTGTAGTATAACTACAATTGAAACAATGATAACTTATTTTAGGACCGCCAGTAATAATACCTGCACGTTTTCTTGTATCAGAACACATAGGACAATCAAACGTCCTCCAACCACTTGGAGTAGTATTCGTTCTAACGGGTAAGTTATCTAATAATAACCTATGTACAGATTCTACAATGTGTTCGACCATGCGTTATTATAGCATAGTTAATGTAAATGTCAACTAGTTTCTTAATAAAACTTTAGTTAAATTAGCAGTTGTATCACTCACAGTTGGCTTACTAACTACTCTAATCCAATTAGCACTGACAGTAAAAGTTTCAGTTCTAATTTTTGTGTTTGCAGTCATATCAATATGTTTTACATCAAACCAATCGTTGCTTGTATCATCCGAATTTGGTACACCTGCAATTAGGCTTGCCTGGACTGTTACTTGTCCTGTGTATGCAGACGCAGGATATACTGCTACAGTATGCTGACAATTTTGAAAATTCTTTTCTAGGTTACCATACATAGCATTAGAAACATAAACATTTGCATCAGCACCAGTATCAGTATCTGCAGTTTGTAAGAATGTAAGGTCTTCTTGCGTTGCAACTGGATCTTGAACTACTTGGTCTGTTACTTCTATTTCAATTCTAGCATTGCCTTGTTGATCACTGTACAAAGGTAGGTAGGTTTGGTCGTTTTGATCATTCTTAACAATGTGCATATGATATAACCCTTTCTTAACATTCTGTAGATCACCGTCTGTTAATACTAGTTTTACAACACCAACATCTGACGTATGTACTAATTGCTTAGTGACTAGCCTTCCTTTGTTTGTTGGTGCGACGATATATGCATACAAGTTGTCTGCAAAAACGTTTGTTTTTTTTCTGTCCTTATTTGTGATGCTAAAAAGTAATTCGTTGTTAACACCCTTATGGACTTTTAATTTTCTATTGTTCATAGGTCTGTTATCCAAAATAATTTGTGTATCTGTTGCCACTAAATCCACTATAGTGTCAAAAGAATACAATTTTGCTGTAAAGTTGCTCATAACTGTATTTATCTGTTTTTGTATTTGGTAAATACAGTTGCATGACAGAAATAACTACCGAAATCGAATTTTTAACAGGCATTAAATATGCTGGCAACGAGTATGTTGGAATAGTGGTAAACACTGATAACCAGATACTTACATTTTATGATGCCGATATGATCGGAAGTAAAGATTTAAAACGTGAGTTTTTAGAACTTGGCAATATTTGGTGGTGGGAATCTAATCGTATGCTACCTATCGATGTGTTTTTACATCATGAGATGAAACCGTTTTATCCTTTCTTAAAAACTTTTGCAATGAAAGACGTAGAAATTTTGTTCGGACCTGTTACTAGTCTACAGAATTTAATTAAGAAAAGAGTTAAGAGACGTTCTATTCAACTAGTTAGAAAGACAGACTAACTAACCTTCACACAACAAATTAAGTTGCACAATAATTGCCACAGCATAAGAATATGAGTGAGACTTTTTAAAGAAATAAGTATCATTTTGTGTTTTAGTCCAAACACTTGCTTCTATTTCTTCCCAACTTTTACCAACCAAGTATCTTTTACCCGGTCTTATCAGTGCAAGAATCATTGCTAGTTGTTCAACACTTGTAGGCAAATGCTGTTTAACAATATCATAATGATTATTAATGTGGAATAATTTTTCTACAACTTCTTCGTGTTCAAACAATTCCCACATAGGCTCTGTTGCTAACAGTCTATCTAAGTGTGCTTCATCTTTAACATCTTTATATATGCTGTTATTGAGTACGTCTAATTTAAACCATCCGTCCTCTTCTGCTTGTTTGTGATCTATTGTACTAAAACCTTCTACTGGAAAGAAAGGAATGTTTTGTAAATATACACCTGTGTTGTGCTTATTGTAATTGCCATCTTTACAAATACTTGCAGGTGTATGATTAATGAGACGCAATAGATCATCTCTATTAGCCATATCGATATCTACATCAAAATCAATCTTCACTAAACAATAAACTCCACTTCATTAGTTTTTCTTTTTTAACTGCTACACGTTTTTGTATTTGTTCATCTGTTACGAGCCCGCCATCTTTAAGTATTTCTATCATACACATAACGTCACCTATTTCTTCTTGTAACTGCTTTGTGTCGCATGGCTCATCAAAACGTATCATCTTGCTACATGCTTGTATTAGTTCACCACATTCTTCCATTGTGATTACTAACATTTCTTCTTTCTTTTTCATTATATAATATCAGCAATCTCATCTGCTAAATTTCTAAACCATTGAGTGTCGTGGCCTTTAGTTGTTTCAGCCGCAGTACCTAACCTGATACCACTTGTTTCTGTAAAACTCCTAGGGTCGTTTGGTATACCATTTTTGTTAACTGTTATACCATTCATCTCTAATAAGTTTGCCGCGGACTTACCGCTCATTCCTCTGTTTGTTAAGTCAAGTAATATTATATGCGAATCTGTGCCTCCTGTCAAGCATTCAAATCCATTTGCTGTAAGTTGTTCTGCAAATGCTCTAGCATTTACTAATACATCATTTGCATACATGCCAAATGCAGAAGAATTTGCTTCAACAAAACATTGTGCTTTAGCGGCAATCATATTCATTAATGGGCCACCTTGTGTGCCTGGGAAGATTGCACTATTAATACGTCTACTGTATTCTTCTTTGTTCCACAGTATAATACCGCCCCTAGGACCGCGTAGCGTCTTGTGTGTTGTACTTGTTACTACATCAGCATACTGAATAGGACTATCGTAGCATTTACCTGCTATAAGACCGCTGTAGTGTGCCATATCAACTAGAAGTAAAGCATTTACTTCATCTGCTATAATTCTAAACTTTGCCCAATCTATTTGTCTTGGGTATGCACTAGCACCAGCAACAATCATCTGTGGTCGTACTTCTTTTGCTTGGTCCATTATAGCATCGTAATCTAATAACCCTTCGGCATCTACGCCATAATGATATGCTTGGTAAATTTTACCTGAAATGTTAGGTGGTGACCCGTGGCTCAAATGTCCACCACTTGCTAAGTCCATGCCTAGTATCTTATCACCTGGTTCTAAGAATGCTTGGTAAACTGCCGTATTGGCATTTGCTCCGCAATGTGGTTGTACATTAGCAAAGTTACAACCAAACAGTTTAGTAACTTCTTCTATAGCCATAGACTCAATTTCGTCCATGTGGTCGCAACCATTATAGTAACGTTTTCCTGGATAACCTTCAGCATACTTATTTGTAAATATACTTCCGCTTAGTTCCATCACTGCCTCACTGGCATAGTTTTCACTTGCTATGAGTTCTATTGAATTATCTTGTCTGTTTTTTTCTCTGCCGAGAATATCGAGTATTTTTTGGTCCATACCCATATTTACCTAACTATTTAGATTGCGTATTTTAATCAGGATATCATCTACTTGTGGGTCATTGAGTCTGCGAATAACATCACTAGTAAGAGGTGTTGTATAACAAAGTTCGTCTTCAAATAGAACTGCTACTTCCCAACTACCCTTGATAGGCGTTCTACGAAACCTACCGTCTCTGGTTGTTATATCTTTATACTCTGGTATAACACTTGCTCCATAGCCGTTAGGGAAAGCATAGACTCTGTGGGTTCCTCCCCAAGTACCATCCATATGAGGTTTCTCCTCAACTAAAAAATCTTTCTGCCAAGCCATTACAACTTTTCTCCTAGTTCAAATCCTCTAAAGGTCTTAAACCTTGGGAACCTAAGGCTCCAAATGTCATCAGCGTCTTGACTTTGTGTTGCCGCATCAGCTCTAATCTCAACTAACTGTCCGATTACAGCATCTTTAACTGCCCATACATCTTTACGCATGTCATCAGTTAAGCCACTACCAACATTTAGATGAAAGTCTTTGCCATCGTCATTACCAGCAACAACAAGAGCACCTAACATGCCTTCGTTTTTGCCTGTGCCTTCTTCAACGCCTACTACTTCAAGTGTTACCTCAATGAACGGCTTGATCTTTAACCAAGCATGTGAACGTTTGCACTTGTACGGATCATTGATAGGCTTTATCATTAGACCCTCATAGCCTTCGGCTAACGCAAGTTTGTTCATATCTTTGAACTGTACCTGCCCTTCGTCTGTGTCTAAGTCTACAACTGTTGCATCAACTAACTGTATTCTGCTGTTAAAGTTACTGCTAATGTCTAGTATACGTTGGCGTCTAAACATAGCACCATGCTCTGTTCCACCTGCGTTAAACTCTTCAAGTGTGAGCATGTCAAATACTGCTAGATATGAATCTTCAGTTTGAGCACCCTCTTTTCTGTGTACTTGTCTCATCAATGTTTGAAAATCTTCGCTCATTACTTCGCCATCAAATACTAAGCCTTCAAACTCTGATCTGCTTAGTGCTTCATTGATGTGTGGGAAGTTTTCTAGTAACTTACCATTACGTGAATACAATGTAGCATCACCGTTTTGCACAATAGCAATAACTCTTACTCCATCATACTTGTATTCAATAAAGCATTCGCCTACAATCTTTTTAGGATGTTTAGCACCATCATGTGCTAACATACAACCAAATAGAGGAATAGTATCTTTTTGTACTTTGTTGAACAGTTTAGCACCAGTACCACAACGTAGGTCTTTGATAAGAATCCTACGGTACCAATCGTTCCATTGGTCGATAGTGCTATGGTCTGCTAGTGTTTGAATGGCATCTCTTGCCGCATGTCCTGTTAGGTCTCTAGCAATTAATTTGTCTGCTAATGACTTAAATAAATCCCAACTAACTCCTGGTCCCATAGTGTCTGTTGTTGGCACTTGCTTAACGCCAAAAGTTACAAGAGGATCAAGACACATTGTAGACCCTGCAATAAATTCTGCATTGTCAATGTTGTCTTTAAGTATTTGTTGCTTGGCTAGAGAACTGTTATCGCTTTCTAGTTGTTGTATAATGTTACATGGGTTCATAAAAACTCCTACCTTTTTATTTAAACTATACATGTATTATAGCAAAATTATAGGATTTGTCAACCAGAAACTACCCCGTCTATTTCCCAATTGCCGTCATCATATTCGATACCAGTCCTACTGGAAACACTTCTAAAAACCCTGTCTTCTAAAAAATAACTGTTAACATGGTTTCTAGAATCGTCAGCGGCTAAACTTGCCAACCACCACATAGCCTCTAGACTTGAAAGTGGTTCACTAGCAGGTATATTTGTTGCTAGGTGTGTTAAATTTAAAGTAAACTTCATTACGCCGCTCCTTGTATTTCTGCTTTGAGTTGATCAGAGCTTGAATCAAACCAACCATTAGCAGTCTTATACTGACATTGGTAGTCTGAACGTCCGTTTTCTTCTAACGGAATCCATTGCTCTGCCTTGCCAATAATGGCACGGTTCCAATGGCTATATTCAGGATTGGGAGTGTGATGGGTACGACATAACCAACGGTCCATCTTCCAGTAAAACTCTACTGGAGTTTCCCATGGTTCGCAAATAGGACCTTTGCCGTCGCCATTTTTACCAAGGTCACGGATTTCCCAATCCAGGATATATTCTTCGAAACTTTCATTGCTACTCTCAATCATTGCTGAGAGGGTAGGAATACCATGCTGGGCGATCTTGTTGATCTGCTTACCAGTTAGGTCAGTCACAAAGTAAGTGCTACCGCCCTTGAACTTCCAATACTGAGGACATTCACCCTCACCATTCCAGTCGTGAGCACCGTAGTTTTCTTTGTGTTGTGTATGGATTACTAATGTTTGCATAAAAACTCCTACCTTTTTTACAAATTATGCGTATATTATAGCAAATATCTGTGTTTTGTCAACCACTAAATGCCACTATTTGTGGTATAAATCTCTATATCTGCCCTAACTTGATGGGTACTTAGGGTGTGAATAATGAGATCTGTGGTGCCATTATTGTCAATATCATGCATAAATCCAGCAGTATCTACTTCTTGTGAGAATGTGGGCCATTCGCTAATATCAACACTTGTTAAACTACCAGTTCCATCATTGAGATAAACAATCGGCACACCGCCCCTATATTCTCTGCTATCAATCCATGTTTCAGAGAATACACTAGCAACAATATCACTGCCTTGATCATTGTTTATATCATTGCAAGTCCAGTTGTTGTAATTTACATTTATGTCTTCAACTGTAATAGGGCTATCTTGCAACACTATTTCTCCATCAACTAGTGCAAAAAACATCAACATGTTTACAGGGTATGTATCTGTCTCTTGATAATATTGCCCCTCAATAGGTTCTGACCCATCTTTGAGAGTAGCGGCATTTAATTTTGCAATTAACATACCATCAAATTCGCACATTGTATCAAACATGCCTCCTATATACTTTTTACCATAGAATGTTGATACAGGATATGGGTCATAGTTTCCTGTGCCACTGTTATTCCAAGACTCCCATTGTATATCAAAGTCTTTTGTAAACATATATTCTGCAAACCTTTCCCAAACGCCATTGGTAACTTTGGTTAAGTAGAATCCAAAACCGTCTGGTTGCCTTTCAGCATTTGCTATAGTGCCATTTTTTATCAAATGTGCCGAAGGACTAACTGTAGGATACTCTGATGTAACATCAATCCATTCCTCTCCTTGTAATCTATATGCCTGTGTGCCGTAATTAAATCCTGCAAACACAACATCGCCTGATTCAGTTATACTAACAGCATGTCCCCAGTCTTCTTCTCCCATACGCTCAACAGTAAATCCTGTTTCAGTACTTAACAATACAGTTGGTTGTGTGCCGTTGCTTAGTTGATCTTCCCACGAATATGCACTACGGCCATCTTCGTTATTCATAGCATACGCAATATCTTGTTTGCCGTCGCCATTGATGTCAAACACTTTGAACTTTCTACTTGCACCACCTAGACTAGGATAACTTTCGCCAAATACATTATAGTTGTCTACATTGTAACCACCAAAACCATCACTGACAAATGCTACAAGAATGTTAGCAGTTTCACCTCTAACAGAAGTACCGAATTCTTCTTGATCGCACCAGTAATGAATTACAAAATCATCATATTCATCTGTGTTTATATCGATTGGTATAACCGAAGAGATTACAGGACTACTACAAATCGTATTGTAGTATGTTTGTGGGTCATCTAATACAATTGGTTCTGTATTAAATAGTGGTGTTGGTGGCGGTGATGTTGGTGGCGGTGTAAGTGGTTCCAACGCAACAGAAGGCGATGTTCCGCTTCCACCACAACCAATGAGAAAAACTATACAGATTAACCCTGCAGATTTTGATATTCTCATTTGGGTTCCTTATGCAGATTCTAACATTGAAAGAGGAACATTGTAACGGCCTTCTGGCAAAGTCACAATGGCTTTTTTAATGTTGACTTTTTCAACAGTACCTAAAGTACGTTTGGTCTTTTGAACCACGTATACTTTGTCGCCAACGTTGATGCTAGTTTTAGCATTGAAAGTTTTTACAGAATTGATATAAGCACCAAGCTCATTAAGTTCTGCTAAACTGAAGTTTCCGCTTTGAACGGCTTTTTTGATTTCCAATAAGTTCATATACACTCCTACCTGTTTTTGCTTAATGTTCAACTATTATAGCAAATATCTGTGTTTTGTCAACCGTTTTTAGAAAAAGATAAGTAATAGTATGAATAAAAAGCCACAAATCCACGTAGATGCAGTGATATTGATAGACATATGGAGCCCATTTTCAATGGTTTCGATTATCAAAGCGGCAGATGGTCCCAATGCATTTGCTAAGTACTCTTATGATGAATGGCTGGATTATCAAACCGTATACCAAGAAAAATGTCACGGTTTCCTACAAAATTTTAAGTTTGATACACTGATTAGTGCTACTTATAGAACTTCAGATGCTCCTACTTTTGATAAGGATAAAATTTTAACAGGCGAAGATCAAGACAAAGAATTTACACCAATGCATTACAAACACTATCTATGCAATCCACGTAAAAAAATGTATGCTGAGTGCGAACTCGAAGATGTGAGCCAATTTGTGCCACCTGGTGGTACAATTATAGTTGGTGGCGGAAGTTGGGGAGCATGTTCACATTTTAGACCAGTAGGAATGGTTAGATTAATAGATGCTGGGTATAGAGTTTTCACAGCACCACAGTTATGTTACAGTATTCCGGTGCATGTGCAATCAGGTACAAGAAACACAGGAATACATTTTCAAGATATGTTAGTAGATGATATTGTGTGGAGCAGATCTAATATAAACGGATACTACTATGACTTCCTGTTCGAAGGATTAATGGTGCATGACGATAATGCCTTAGATAGAACAAATAAAGATGGTGTAGCACACAGAGATGCTCCGGGTTAGATATTTTTTTCTTTATATTCTTCTGCAATAGGGAATATTTTAGCAATAACATCTGCTACAGCATGAGCAAGTTCTATATGCTCTAATTGTGTTCCGTTAGCACCACGCAATTCTATATAATGTATCCAACTACGCAATGTACCGTTTACATACAACCTACTTAACGTGTTTCCTTCAGGAAGTACTACTCTGGCCTGCTCTTTGGCAATACCGTTGCTTACAGCGAAGTTATAAGCGTCTAAGGCGGCATCTATGACCCGTTGTTGCTTGTTTTTCCAAGTGCCTTGTAATACAGCATGGCCGTCCATCTCTGGATCCAGCGGTACACTATTCTGTCTGTTTTTAGGATCTTGTAATCTTGCTTGGCGAATTTCAAACTCCAAATCTTTTGTTGGATCTGCATAACGTTGACTAAACTCCTGGAAACTAAAACTTCTATGACGTAACAGTTGTCTTGCTATGTCTCTGGTTGTTTCAATTTCTAAACATGCTGATACCATCTCAAGTGGTGACCAATGCTTATGCTTCATCAAATACTTAACAAGTTTTTCACTTGTTTCTTTGTTGTTTTGATTATCTGGATTACTTACTCTGGCACAATAGGCCACTAAGTCTAATGCTGACTCATTGTAATCTGGTGCTTGTGAGTGACTAATTAGTTTTACTTTCATTATATACCTGCTTCCTTACATGTTGATTGAATACGTTCTACTTCTTCTGGGTTTTTTGCAAATACACTTAACCAAAACTTTGCTTCAATTATGTGATCTACCATTCCTATTTGTTCTGTGCTTAGCCTTGTTAACAATGTATCGCCTGTTTCACTTAGATAAAGTAACCAAGGCGAGATTTTTGCACTACGCAAATCATGAACTGCTCTTGCGGTGCTAACTAACTTAAAATAATCTTGCCAATCACATTTATGTTCTTGTCCCCATTCAGACAAATACACTACATTCCTTTCTAATGCTTTTAGCCCTGGTTCCTTTTTAACATACTGTAATAAGAATTCATCATATACAGAATCTTTGCTCCAGTCTGCTAGTTTTTTACCTTCTTTAATTAACCACTCTGCAAATTTTTCAGGCTGTAAGTATTCATTCAATACACAACTTCTACCAAACTTAGTAAAGCCTTCATAGTATTGACTACGAATAAAGTCTTCCATGCTTTTACTTTTAGTAGCAGAAGTATTGAGTTCATAAAACAACTGAAATACTCTGTAGCCTAATCTAATATGAGTTAAATCTTTGTCTGCCCAGCGTCTTTTTCTAACGCACATATGGACAGCAAGAGTTCTCTCAGACTTAAATGTCTTGCCACACCACTTGCATTGTGGATCACTTACCGAAGATGTCTTTGATTGTTTTGTCATCGTATCCATGTGCTTTTGCAAACTCTTTTAAATCGTCTTTGCTGTTTATACTTAGCATTAGTTCTAGCTCATCGCTCTTAAGATGTGGATAGATGCTTAGAATAAACTCGCTTACTTTATCTTTTTTCTTTCTACTATTTGGTGGCTTAATGTATGGATGAAATTCAATCTTACCTGTACCACATGCACTCATTAGTAACCATTGTAATTCTGGGTGCTTGTAAATATCTTCAAAGTCTTTGTTAACTAACTCATTAACCATAAACAAAAAGTTAGCCGCATTACGACCTTGCACACTACTAGCATAACGCATCATCATCCATGTGCTAAATGCTTTTCTTTTTTCAGGTGTTAGTCTGTTATACCAACCTTTATCCTTTTTGTCCAAAGCCGCCATTACTTCTTTTAATGGTAGTACTGGTGCCTTTTTAGCCATTAACTATTTCCTTATAAATTTTAATGTAATGTTCTTCACCGTCTGCAACATTATTCTGCCAATCGTCTTTTGAACTTTCGTCTGCTTCGTCACTGATATATTTATAACAATGAAACTTTATAAAGTCTGCTTCGTCTGTATCACCTCGTTCACAATCTGCAACTAATACTGCTTTTGCTATTGCATAGGCTTCCATATCAACAACATCTGCTGGAATAGATAAATTGCTATCTGTAACAAAGTTATCACCTGTACTACATGTCAGTGCTTCATAATCAAATGTTAACTTTGTGTAACTTTCAAATGGTGTTTGGCCTTCTGGTACTCCAAACGGACAGCACAACATATCACGTTGTACAAAATTGCCCATCTTGTGTATGCCTGAAAGGTTAGGTGCTATGCCACCTGCTGTTCCAAAGTTAAAAACATTTTCTACATCTGGATAACGTTCTAATAACTTAGCAGTTGTGATTGCCGCATTAACTTTACCAACACCAGTAAAAAATACATTTTCCCACTCTGCCATGTTTGGTGCTTCGGCCTCTAGTGCCATAATAATAATATTTTTCATTACTCGCCTTCAAATTCAATCAATGTCTTTACATTGTAACCTTGTTCTTGTATTATAGCACTTCCTCCCAGATCGGGCAAGTCTATTAGTGCTAAAACTAAAATATTTTCTTTAGCAACATCAAATGCATTGTATAATATATCAGCACAGGCTATTGCTGTTCCGCCTGTAGCAATTAAGTCATCTATGATTATAACTTTGTCAGTGCTTAGTACTGATGTGTTACATTGTATACTTAAACTTGCACTACCATATTCTAGGTCGTAACTTTGGGTGTAACATTGTCCGGGTAACTTGCCTGGCTTTCTTGCCATTACAAAAGGCACTTCTAAGTCTCTGGCAAGCGGTGCCCCGAATACAAAACCTCTGCTTTCGATACCAACAATTTTATCAGCACCAAAACTCATTGCAAGTCCAGTTAAATCCATTAGTGATTTGTTAAATGCTTTTGGATTTTCTAATAAACTTGTTATGTCTCTAAATTCAATACCTGCTTTAGGAAATCCGGATACTGTTCTAATATGGTTTTTTAAATCTATGTTTACTGTGCTAATGCTCATAGTTTTAACTCTACCTTTTCCCATGGCATTTCTTCTTTACCAAAGTGTCCATAGTTTGTAGTAGTTGTCAAATCTATATCAAATAGTTTAAACCTATCAATAATACCTTTTGGAGTAAGATCTATATTGTCCATAAAGTAGTCTGCAAACTCTTTTCTTACTTCTCCGTCTGCATATACATATACACTAGTTGGTTGTTTAACACCAATTGCGTAACTTAATTGTACCGTGGCATTTTTTGCCTTGCCTGTTGCTACAATGTTCTTTGCCAAGTAGCGAGCCATATATGCGGCTGAGCGGTCGACTTTAGTACAGTCCTTACCGCTAAATGCACCCCCACCATGTGGAGCATACCCGCCATAAGTATCCACAATAATTTTTCTTCCAGTAACACCGCTATCTCCATCTGGTCCTCCAATTACAAATCTGCCTGTTGGGTTAATTAAAAATTCTGTCTCTGACAGGTTGTAATCGCTACCAACACATTCTCTAATAATAGTTTCAACATTATCTCTAACCATTTGTGTACTTACATCATCACTATGTTGTGTACTACATACAATAGTTTTAATGCCTGTTGGTTTTCCTACACTATCATAATTAAAAGTAACTTGTGCTTTACTATCCGGGCCTAACCAATCACCATCACCGGCCGCCCTAGCATCATCTAATGCTTGGAGAATCTTATGACTGTAGTAAATTGCACTTGGCATATAATTAGGAGTTTCATCACATGCATACCCAAACATAAGTCCTTGGTCACCTGCACCAAAATCATCTGTCCCCATTGCAATGTCAGGCGACTGACCATGTAACTCGTTATATATTTTTAAATGTTTCCAATGAAAACCGTCTTGTTCGTAACCAATCTTTTTTACAGTATCTCTAACAATTTGTGCAATTACATCTTTGCTAAACTTGTCGCTTTTATATTCTCCTGCAAGAGTAACCATATTAGTTGTTACAAGTGTTTCAACTGCCGCTCTATGATTAGTATTACCATCAATAAGATATGTTGCTACAGCATCGCTAATAGCATCTGCTACTTTGTCTGGGTGTCCTCTGCTGACACTCTCACTAGTAAATTCATACATTAAATTAAATCTCCTATATCAAAGTCTTGTACCTTATTTAATTCTTTAACAAAGAATACACACTTAGGACTTTTCTTATCTTCTAGAGGTACTGCTAAAAGATGTCCATGTTTAAGTTTAGGAAAGAACCATTTTACGTCTTGATATATGTTGGTTATTGTTACATCTAAACTATCAGGTATTCTGTTACTCATTGGATTCATTGACAATGCTCTAAATCCCCTATTATTTAAACTTGCTAATGGGATAGTTTCAACTCCTCCCATATCCTCGTCGCATAATAGTATGCTCCAATCCATTGGCATTTGGACCTTATGTTCACCTATCTGCAAACAAATTGCAGGAGCATAAAAACTCTCCAAAAAGATCAATGGTAAAAAGAAGAAGTCTACCCACTCTTTATCCGAGGCATCAAGAGCACAATATCTTAAATCGTCAATCTGCTCCGGTACTGTATCAAGTTCGTATGGTACGTCTTCTACTGTTAATATTTTCATTTATATTCCACCTTTGTAATTGTGTGCCTAAAGCCCTGTTCTTTATAGAAGACTTTTCTTTTTGTTAAATGTCTTTTACTATACTTTAAATCACTTGTGATGTCAACCACATTAACATAATCTTTGTCCTCTGCTTTACGAATACCTCTACCGATACTCTGTATAACACGAACAAAACTTTTTCCTGGTTCTAACATTACTAGATTAAATATTCTAGGTATGTTAATTCCTACTGCGGCTACACCGTATGTTGCAACAATGACTTTGTTGTTCATTTCCGATATCTCATCGTACTCGGTTTGCCTATCCTTCACTTTCATTCCGCCACTTACAAAAACCCAGTCTGGATTTTGTTCAGTGAATATTTCACCTGTTCTAATTCTATCAATTAATACCAGGGTGTTACCACTCTTAGATAACTGAGCTATAACACTTGAAATGTGCTGTAGCCGTGTCTCGTCTGTTGTAAGCCATTTTAATTCTTGGGCATAACTATTAAAGCCTGCCGGAGCATCCTTCATTTGTAATATGCTAATATCCAAGTCAGCCAATACACCCATTTCTTGTAGTTCTTTACTACTTAGGCTACCTATTACAGGTCCTAATGCACAGGTACATGCAACTGCTTCATGGTCGTCTTTGGGTATTGTTCCTGTTAGTCCCCAACGTATAGGAACATTCTTAAACATACCACTTAATTGGTCTCTGAGTACATCTGCTTTTGCTTTGTGTACTTCGTCTACCATAATGCAGACAACATTGTCTAAAAATACATCTAGGTCTACTTCGGCTTCTCCCGCCTTTGTTTTCTTTTCTAGTACTGCTAAACTTTGCCATGTGCAAATTGTGTGTGTTTTATCATAGTCTTTTCTATCGCCAAATAATACACCAACATCTAAACCTAAATTCTTATAATCTTTTTCTGTCTGTACTACTAAATCTTTATTAGGTACAATAACTATAGTTCTACCAAAGTCCTGGCACTTGTGACTTAATACTGCTGTAATAAGTGTTTTACCTGCACCTGTGGCTACTTGCTGTAAGCATTGAGGATTATCAAGGAAACGATTAATAACTTCTACTTGATAATCTCGAAGTATAATAGGTAAGCCAGCCGCTGGATGTTTAGGAGGCCAACTTACACTATCATAACTAGTTGATTCAACATGTTGGAAATCAAAACTCCAACTCTGTCTATGGTCTACTACATCAACATTATAGCCCTCTTTAGTAACTATTGGCAACAAGCGATCTAACAAATTCATGTAAGTCCTGCCGCCAATGTCACAGAACCTTACACAACCATCCCATCGACCCAACTTGTAAGCCGGCATATGATATGCGTAAGGTAAAAAGTATTTTGTTTCTTCAGAAATTTTACGTCTAGTCTTAACGTCAAGTCCTACGAACCTAACGTTTACTTCGTCTTTTATTTCTAGAGTTACATTTGCCATAAGTTAATTATACACTATTTGTAGATTACTGTCAATACAAAACTTCTGCCACCGGCACCATATCCTGGTAAAACTTCGTACTCATCATCAAATACATCTTGTACATGCATTGCTAAATTAAAACGACCAAATGTTCTTGAAACATTAAAGTCAAGTGCCTGAATATTGTCAAGTGATGTATCGTATAAACTTGGTTCTCTGTCTAGCATAGTAGAATGAGTAAATGTATAACGCCAGTTACCTACAGTAAAAAATGCATTGATGGCACTTTTCCATTCAGGTATTCTAGGCTGATCACTATTTGTATAGCCGATCATTATGTCTAATCCACCATAAGGAATAGCAAACGTGTTATTATACCTTACACCTTCAGTAGCATAACTACCTGTGTTCATGTACATATAGCTCTGTGAATCATAGTCGATACCTTCACTAAAGTTATATCTAAATACAGTAATACCGTAATATCCAATCTCTCCACCTACTGCTTCTTCAGGAAGTAATGTAGAGTTTGCTTGGACCCACGAGTCACCATACAACTGATAAAGACCAGGATTCCTAAAACTACTACCAATACTACCTGACCAACCATTCTTTTCAAAACCTGCTCTAACTACAGTTGCATCACTTGACGCTCTAATACCAATATCAAATGCACCAAAGTTAGATAACAAGTATGCACTCGAGTTGTTTTGCTCGTACTCGTTGTATTGTTCTTGATCTAATGTTGAACCATATGTTATAGTTGCTTTACCAAATGTCTTAGACCTTCTTGTATCGATATACAATCTACTTGATTCATTTAGTGTGCCTGCAACACCTTCTGTAAAGTATTCGGAATCATTGAATGTATAACCAATTGTTACATTATCATTCCTAGCACTTATTGTACCTCTTGTACCTGCTTGTAAACAATCGTTACTCTGAGTAAAACTAGCAGTATAACAATTATCATAATCATATTCATAGTCTGAATAAGTAACTACAACATCTAACAACCCTGCATCAAACATTGCTTTTGCAGAAACATTATTGTAGTAGTCATCTTCTTCGTTATCTGTCCTAACACTACCATTGTTAACATCAAATGATGTTAAACTGAACCCGAGGTCTTCCTCACCATATTGTAAGTTAACAAACTCGTGTTCATCGCCGTACCTTACAGTAGCACCTGTTTCAAATGAGTCTGTTATAAAAACAGCACCGCCTAAAGAACCGGAGCCGTAAGCAACACCGTTTGGTGCGGTTACTACTTTTACTTTTTCAGAACCAGTTGCTAAGTCATGAGCAAAGTCATACCAGCCAGATCCAGAATCGTTTGATGGTACACCATTTACATAAATTGTAGAATGTACTGTTTGAGCACCTCTTTCGTTGTATCCTGCAAACCCACCATATCCACCTGGGATATCAGGCTGAGCTGGCATTAGTACTTCTATTAAAGATACTTCTTGTGTTGCGTCAGTATCTGTTTCTTGAACAGTTGCCCCAACAACTATTACTTCTTCTATTTCTTCTGCTATCAGATTTGTTGGAATCAATATCACACTCAGAAGACCTAGTGCTACCAACATTTTACTTACTTTCATTTTACCTCTTTAGTTAAAGTTAATATAATAAAAGGAACACTAGCATAATTGCTAGTGCTCCAGTCGACTAAAAGTTTTAGTGTGGGAGAACTAAAAATCTGTTAGTCTTTTCATACAGGTGGTCTCTGCAAGATCCTTCCAAGTGTCCGGAGACATTTGCTTTAAGTCTGCAACTTTAAGGACCATCCTTAATGAAATTTCTCTTAACCTAGTCGCTTTGTCTACCATAAATTCTACAACTTCTTTGTTTCCATCTTCTCCAAAGTTGTATTCTTCTAGCATACCATCCCTAACGATCTGGTTAATTCTCAAAAACCTATCATTAACACTACCCATCTCTAGGTCGATATAATGACATCTGGACATAAGAGCCGCTAAGTGATCTTTGATCTTCTTAGAACGAACGTTTTCAAAGTCAACGTTAGTAATAAAGATACAACCACCTTTGAACTCAAACCTATCTGGAATACCTTCTCTTCGCAAAGCGACAGATTCTGATTTCCAACTAATAGTTCTTTTCTTGCCTGAGTCCAAAACAGCCTTAAGCATATTCAAACATACTTCATCAAACAACACAGAGTCACAGTCATCAAATACTAAGATGTTACCTGCCGCCGAGTTATTATATAATGTTTGGAATAAACCTATTGGTGTCATTGAACCTTTAACAATTTCAGTCCTTGGTGCTTGGTTAGACAACTTTGTCATCATGTCATATTCTTCTAACACTTTTTCAACACCAAAACTTTTACCAACTCCTGGAGGGCCACTTACAATAAGTCCTCTAACAACACCGTTTGCTACAGCGTCAGTCATTTGGTCTAAGATTTCAAATCTTTTTGCAATACGATCAAGTGCTTCTTCGTCTGTTTCAGTTGTTTCAGCAACAACTTCCTCAACGACTTGATCTTCTACCGGTACATATGAAACATCTTTTTCAGATTCGATCAATACTCGAATTGCTTTTTTAGATGGATCTAATACCTTACTGGCATCTACAGTAATGAACATGCCTTTTTTGCCATATTGTATTGGCTTCACCAAAGGAAATACAGTATCCGTAATTGGAGCATTTCTGTATGTACCTTGGAATATTTTTACTTGGTTTGTGTTTGTCATATTTGCCTCCCACAGCAATAATTTAACTTACTAGTATAGTATAACATCAATTACTAACTTGTCAACCGTTTAGTTGAACTAGTTAAAAGTCTTTGTTAACTTCCTAACTATGCCACTATTATAGCAAGTATTTGGTATTTGTCAACCGTTTTCTAATACACAGACGGCAATAGTATGCAAATTTGTGTCAGATATGGAACAATGTGCGGCAGTTATACCCATAGAATCCATATAATCCTGGAGTTTTCCAAGAGGATTTAGGTATGGTTTACCTTGATTATCCCTCAATATTTCCATATTTGACATTACTACATCGCCCCTAATACCTGTGCCAAATGCCTTAGAAACTGCTTCTTTGCAGGTAAATTGCTTGGCTAAGTACTTAATTGCTTGGGATTTTGTTAATTCTTGGTAAATGTTAAGTTCTGTAGTACTGAGTATCTTGAATGCTAACTTAGTGCTTTTTTCGTAATCGCTAAGTCTATTATTATCTAAAATATCAGTACCAACACCATATATCATAAATTACTCGATTACTATGTCTTCCATTCCTGCTGTTCGCAGTCTTGTAATGTGACCTATTTGCCACTGCTTAGTATCAAGTCCTTTCATAATACCTAAGTATTGATTTCGTAAAAGGCTGAATTGGTTAGTAAGGTGTGTAAGGTCAATTACATCCTGTTCGCTATCAACAAACTTTTCAGCATCTCTACTGCTTAGTTGTCTGTTATATGCTTCTAAGTATTTGCGAAATGTAACTGAACGAACTTTGCGAAGTTCAATATTCAAGTGTTCGAGTATCGCTTCAATCTCTTGTAGTTGATTAAAACGATACTCTGTTAAACCAGGAAGGGAAGAACTGGCTTTTTCCAGACTCCCTTTTATCCTACACTCGAACCTGGCCTCTTGTAGTTCATTTTCAAAGTAAGTAATACTGTCTACAATAGTACCTAAATCTCCAACAACTTTATTATACCAGGTACTCATTTTTAATACTCCGAATATTCGTCTTCGTCTGCATCTTCATCAAAGCCTTCGTCATAATGAGTAATTATCGCGGCTTTCATAACCTTGTCAAATTCATGAGCATTTTCCTCAATATCTGACATGTCGATGTGCTCTTCGAACATCCTTAGTAATCGTTCTGCTTCAGGTAAACGTTCCTTAACTGCAATATGGGTT
>Ga0208793_1000074_pt1 | contig 62388 bp, 99 predicted proteins | sample 17_taG_FD_184092 | JGI IMG/M metagenome (GOLD analysis project Ga0208793, IMG submission 184092) | Marine viral communities from the Subarctic Pacific Ocean - 17_ETSP_OMZ_AT15314 metaG (SPAdes) (version 2) | ecosystem: Environmental > Aquatic > Marine > Oceanic | place: Pacific Ocean | collected... | reverse complement strand
TGAACTTGTTCAATGTAGTCGGTCTGGGGGCACGTGCCTATTTCGTGTGCCACTTCCCCAATTGGTCGGCAGCCGACCAGTTTGTGACACTTAGTGCCTCACATTGCATCAATTTGTCTCTGAATCGTTTCGTTTCTTTCATTGATAACTTCCATCATATCAGAATCTAATAGATCGATGAGAAGATTCGCACCCAGCAGGATGACAATGGCAGAGAGGCAAATACGCATGAGTTTGTGTTAATGAAGAACGGAGAGGTTAGTGTTAGTTACCGAAGAACTCATCATGACAGTCAGCGATGAAGTCGATCAGTTCATCGGTACAATCAAGACCGAAGCGTTCGCATACAAAATCAACACACATGTCGAGGGGAGGCATCATCTCCAGCATGTAGTTTGCAAGGTCTGATTTGATCTCTTCTTTGAGTTGATTCATGTCTGCTCTCATAGCAATGGTGCAGGGATCGAGGAAAGGTGTTTTGTTCATGTGTCTACAATACACGGTTTTCGCCCCTGTGCCCATTTCGTGTGACACCTCTCCAACTGGTCGGCAGCCGACTGGTTTGTGACACTTAGTAATCAACTTTCCCGTTAATATAACCTTCTACATCAAACTTCTTATCATCTTCATACTCTTCTTTGTATTCAATCACATCATAAATCTCACCTGGCATGTCATTAATCTCAGCGAAGACATCAGTGTCGAAAGTGTCGTAATCCATTTTGAAAAAAGTGTTAGTTAGTGTGAGTTGAGTTTGTGTTAGTTAGTGGGGAAGTTCTTACATACGGCATCACATAACATCACGATTAAATCCTCGGCATCATCTGCTGTGTGCCCATACTTTGATTCAACAATTGAGTCAATATCTTCCATCAATTGTTCCCGTGCTGATAACATCTCAAGTGTGTCGTTGTTGATCATTTTTGGAAGTGGATTTCTCAACTGAAACTACAATACACGATTTCGAGGGTAGATCAATCACCCTTGTGCCACTACATCAATTGGCATACACAAAATGATATCCAACGCTGTTTCTGATATTGTTAATCTTTTCAAGTATTTCACGGCGATTGTTATAAGCAACTGTAACGAACTCTTTTGTCATCAATGCCACTACGATTGTGACGGTGATGATATGAACTGCAGATTTAACTGCGATTTCTGTCACGAATGCCAAAATGTTCAAAGTGTACAAGATTGCGAGAATTGTGCTGTTCATTGTTAAAAACTTCGTGGGGAGTTAGTGTAGAGAATTCTCAACCCACAAACAAACAATACACGATTTTGAACCCGATTGGAGATCTAGTGTCCACTTCACGAACTGGCACAAGATATTATATTAAACATAAAAAAATGTGCTAGTGAGTGAAACTAACACATTTAAATTATTCTTGTTTGATTATGCCAATCTACAAAGTGGCACAATTAATATCGATCTACCAATTCTTTTATGTTAACTTGTACATTCTCGCCACCTTCTAGTCCTAAGACTTCTTTCCAGTCATAATCTTCTAGGGGCAAGTCATCATAACACTCGATATCGAGAGTGACACTAACCAGGCGCTTAGTAGTTGTGTACATGTGTCTAGTGGCGAGATGTGTGATGTATACGTGTGTATTATATCATGCGTAATGACGATACGCAAGTGCCTCATATGTGTCATTATCTCGTGCGTATTCGTCGTCTTGCTGTATGTCTTCATCTAGTGCATTATATGATTGCACCCACATGTCATATGTCTCGTCGAGATTATATGATTGATTGTCATAATTATGTGTGTAACCTAGATCGTAATCGTCGTACATGAGCTCGTCGAGATTTGATTTGTTTACTTTATGATTATACTGTATTTTCGACGAGATTGCAACCTTCTTGTCGCACCTATGTCTCGTCGAGATGCATAGTAGTATATATGTATATAGTCGAGATTTATGTCATTATTGTAACATATATCTCGTCTAGAAATCTCGTAGTGCCTATAAGATCTTCTAATCTCGTGGGAAATTTCGCGCCCCGTGGGTTGACAAACTCCGCGTCTCATGCTACGCTCGCTAAACTTGCAATAAGAACACACAATACTCAGCAATACTCTACAATACCACATAATACACAATATTACTTAATGCTAATGAGAATCACCAAACATTTAATCAAAATAAAATAAAAATAACTCTCTTAGATAATTAAAATGTTAAATACTATAAAATGATCGTTATTTATGATACTTTTTAAGGAGGGATATTTTGGGAATCATCTATCTAATCATCAACACAGAAACAGGACACAAATTCATCGGAAAGACCACACAAACACTCAATAAAGAATGGAAACACCACATAGAGCGTTCAAAACGTATGTGTCCAGATTCATTACACTGTGCAATGAGAAGTTATGGTAATCATATCTTTAATATCAAACAAATAGATGAATGTAATGAACATGAGTTAGAAGATAAAAGAATATATTGGATAGGTAGATATAACTCAGAATATAATAACAGTAACATTACTATTGAGAACAAACCTTCTTCATCCTTTGTAATTACGAAGAAACCAGAAGAAAAGAAACCTAAGTATCTCCCTACATTCACAAATGAAACCAGAGGTAATGGTAAGCATTCAGGTATACGTATTCAAGGATTGAACATAGAAACAGGCATATCAAAAGAGTGGGAGAATGCAAGTGTAGCAGCAGAGGAACTTGCAGGTAATCCAAACCGTAATGCTAACATACTATTATCAGCACGTAAGGGTTATGTTTCTTATGGTCATCGTTGGAAGTTATTAGAACATAAGACTAAAAAGAAAGCAGTCAAAGGTATCAATAAAGTGACCTGGGATGAGATCTTTTTTGAATCCCGTGCAGATGTTATTAGACAAATGGGTAAAGGTACACATGGTTCATCTCTTACCAAGGCACTTAAAAGTCATGGGCGTTATACATGGAGAGGTTATATGTGGTTTTATATCTAACCGCGAGTCACTCGTCTTACCACTTATGAATAGGACATTCGGCAGCAGTTAATCGAGTCTTCTGTTCAAGGAAACATCCACATTCACGGCATCTCTTTCTCATGCGATCAAAGTGTTCACATGCTTGGCATATATCATATCTTCGTTGTTTCTCATCACCTTCAACAAAAAGATTATCACCATATAAGGAACTTGTGCCAACGTCCTTCATTAACTTAACTAAGTTTCTTCCCTGTTGTGTAATTGATGGATACTGTGAACTATTCTCCTCCGACATTAAACCACCCCGTTATAACATACTTTATTCCGTCTAAAACTAATCCGCCACGATGTGCATGTGTTAAACCTGCTGGCCAGATTAATAATGTTCCCTGTTCGGGTATAACTCTTTTGTGATAATACAGGAACTCAGTCTCACCTCCATCAAAATCATCATTCAAATAAAACATCCATACCATTGCTCTTGTGCATTGTGATAATGATGTATTCTCATCGTGCCATACATGATAACCACCACCAGCAGGTGTCTTCTGAACCTTCTGTGTGGTTGAATAAAATGTGCTCGTTTTTAAATGCCCGTACTGATGAATATATTCATCAAAACATTTCATTAAAACATCATTTAAATCGCGATCAACAAGACCATTCATATTCTGTGTCATATTACAAAGTTCAATCGCATAATCAAATCGACCCGCAATTGAATTCTCAAATTGATCATCCTCACACCAAACAGAATTTGATCTCTGATAATGATCAAAGGATTTCATTACACTATGACAAAACTCAGGATTAAGAGCATTCTTATATAATCCAATAAAGTTATCATATATCCCTAATGGAATATCATTTCCTTCTTCGGATTTCTTTTCATCACTCATATACCATACCTTCCTTCAATTTACCTTCAATACTATTATAGCATGTTGCAACGAATCCGTCAAAATCACAATCCCATCTTCCATCAGGACAACGTTCTAAACATGACATAATCTTCCCATTAATATGACATCCACAAAGACTACACTTATTCTTTAATGGTTTCTTATGCTCACATTGATTACAAATGTTCTGCCGCTCTTCCATTACATCAGGAGATGATACAAATGGTTGAGGATAATCTTCATGAATGAAATTCTTTAAAAATTCATATAAACGCTTTTGATACTCTTCTTCGGTTTTGATTGGTTCCATAATTAAAACATGATTTATTTTATGTAGTTACATTATTATTCGTTCCTCTTGCCATTTTAGTGGAACTAAGTTTAACTTGTGCTTTGGTATTTGAATATACTGCATGACCTTTACTTCCGGCAGATCCAGAACTTCGATTGAGAGATGCCTGACCATTTTGACCATGAAGACCACCAATAGAACCGGCAGTACCATTGTTTCCACAATTAAAAGAATTTCCAGATACAACACCATAACCAGAAACACTATTACAATTTGAACAAGTTCCTACGTTTCCATTATTATGACCTCCGAAAACTCCTAAGTTATTAGCACCTTGTCCGGCACCACCATTTCCACCATTTCCTGCCGCAGATGCATTACCTTTGAAATTATGTTGATAAAAACAGGTTTTATTAATCTGAGCAAAACAATTACTAGCTCCCCGACTTCGATTTCCACCGTGTTCACTTCTACAACGTGATCTATTATCACTACCAGATGGTGAGGAATGATACCATGATCCACCTACACCAGCAATATTTTGACCTCCACAACCACCACTATTATTAGCATAACCTCCTAGTGCTCTTATATTAAGACCACTGCCACCAGAATATATGTTAACAGTTTTGGATGAATAAAACGTGCAATTTCTCCTATTTCCAGGATTACCATTTCTTCCCGAAACACCACCGCCACCGCCACCAAAAATGTGACCATTACCATTATTAATATTGATAATTGCACTTGTTTTAGACCTATTAGAACCTTGGGCAACATACATTGCAGTTCCTCCAGCCTTTCCATTAGGACTACTTTGTGTTCCACCAGTGCCACCAGTGGAAAATACACCTCTAGGACCATTATTAGAATTGTTTACACTATTTGGAAATGTTGCTCTATTTTGTCCTGAATCAATATCAATTTCAAGATTATATGCCGTTGCAGAAAATTTAAGTGCAGAACCAGTTGAATGAGCAAAATTACCTGTGCTTGAACCATTCGATTGAACATTAGTAAAACAACGACCAGAGATTCTTCCAGTCTTAGGAACATTACGTGCTAAATTTCCATTCCATGTTGATCCAGCACCACTACCAGAATGTAGTGAATACCTATCATTTGAACCAGTTTGTGTTACCAAATATGTTTTAAGCACACCATTATCATTCTCCCCACGAAAATCACCAAAAGAATGATTACTTCCACTACTTTTAATGGTGCTGTTTTCAGTTGAATCAGGAACAAAATATCCTGTAGATTCTTTACCAAATTGAGAAGTGGATATATCTACATCCGTTTTTCTATAATATTTTGAAAATTTAATATTATTTGAATTACCACCAAAAAAATCTCTAACGGATTTTAAACTAATCGCACCATTACCACCAAATTGTTTTGTTTGATTATTGGTATTTCCAGTCGTTGCCATTTATGATAAACAGAGTTTTTTTCTATTTATCAAGTAATTTATACTTGATTGCAATAGTGAAACGATGTCTACTTCGGAAACATGTTGCTCGGTGTAATAGTGCAGCATCAAATACTATCATACGATTAGGTATAGGTGGATATCCCTTAATAATTTCACCATCATATATTTGTGTTTCACCACCTTCATCCACTTGCCACTCATGATTGGGATAATAAAGGAAGGTTAAATCACCCTCCTCTCCATCAGTATGAAAATATGGATTTTCTAATGGGGCAAAACAATTTATATACATCCTATAAATTTCATATCTTGAAAACTCCTCTGCCATGGATTTTTTAATCCGCAGTTCAATTAAAGGATAAATTTCTTCTGTTTCAGTAATATTATGAATCAATCCAGTTGGTGGTGTTTCTGCATTGTCAGTTTCACCATATGAATATGCACAACTTAAACAATATTCATATATGAATCTATGTTCACGATTGGTAAAGTAATTATCCGATATTTTAGCAATATTATTACTCATTAGTGCCATCCACCGTATCTTCATCTCCATTATCTTCATCAATATCAATAACAGAAATGTTAAATGAAATTGTGATTCTTGGATAATCTGGTGTTGGAATACCAGGACTTACTTCATGTTCAAGATATGCAGGTATCATAATAAAATCACCTTCTTTAACATTTAGACTAATCTGATCAGTATAATTTCTCTTATCAAAAAATTCCCAACTTGATATCCTAATATGTCTTGTTGGATCCAACAGTTTTAATGGGGAATGCCTATTATGATCATAATTTAAAAAGTGAATACAGGCAAAATGGTTTTGAGTTTTCCAGTTGCCAAAATGACAGTGTGCTTCTTGATATTCACCATTATCATAAAAATTATACCACATGTCAGTAATTTGTATAGAAAATGATCTATCAAAAAAATCTGCAAAGATTGGATTATATTGTTTTGATAATTCTTTTCCAATAGGAGTAGAATCATCTTTCAATGAATCATTAAAGTCATCATCACTAAATGATGTTATTAATTTATCTGTTAACCAACCCTTTGGAGCAGTATGTTTATTACCTTTTTTATGCTCTTCAATTAAAGGAATAATTAATTCTTTAATTTTATTATTATCTTGGACAGAACCATGATATATGTTTATTGGAAATATATGTTTTAAATAATTACTCATTTGAACCTATCATAAACATTCATTTCTTCTAAATTTTTTCCATATTTGTTTTTTCTTGTGTGAACATATTGCAACTCATTCCATCTATTAGGATAACAAAGTAATAATGTGTGGATATACTTATGTCTTTCTAATTTGGTATACTCACAATTTGGTTTTGGTTTAACACCAAGTTCTATTGTAATATATTGAACATCTTTAAAGTATACCCATCCTTTGAAATTGCCCCAAATAACATAATCATCAACCTCTGGTTCATATGATTGTTTAGGTTTAGCAATACGTTCTGAAGGTTTATTTGACATTTCTTTCCACATATCATTCATAAAAATGCCATCTCTAAAGGGTTAAGATTAAGTTGCATTGCCGTATAAGGAGTTGTATTACTTATATGTATTTTACTTCCACACTTTTTGCAATTAATAGGTGCTGAATATTCTTTTTTCTTAGTATTATAGAATCCCCATATAGTATATACAGGTTTACTACTGTAAACATATTCTTTGTGATGATATAACCAGATTGCAAGAACGTTATTCTTGAATTGTTCAACTTTGTAAGAGTAGTTTTCTGGACATTGATGAGGAAAATCTGGAGGAAGTTCAATCATTATCAGGAACTGCTTTAATCCTGCTGGGACTTGTACCCTCACTCAAAAGGTAATCAATTTTTTGCTTTGCATCTTCTTTAGTGAGTTTTCTAAACTCGCTATTAGGAACTTCCCAACCTGTTGTTGTAAATTCTAATACTTTATATAATTGTTCCATTAGGTAGTAAATGCCTCTACAACACGGGATTGTTCTTCTACAGAAACTGTAATTTTTGGCGCTCGTTTTACTTGAGTGATAATGTTAGCATCATGTTTACTGTCAGATTCATGACGCCAGTTCATTAATACATCATGACATTCATGGTCATCCTCTGCAACTACAACAACCATTCCACCGTATTCTGAAGAAGGGAATGGCACCCAATAGTCAACCAAATAAAGATTTTTCATTGCCTCTTTTGTGTTTCCTTAGTAATGTTATCAGAGATTCTTAGATTAGTCAACTGCCTTTCCAATTCATATTTAATTGATGAGAGATGACTATAAAGGTGAGTTTTGAATTCATTATCTTTTGTAAGTTCTACAATATTATTCACTTGCCATAATGCTATGATCAAACGCATTCGCTCTTTTTCTTTAGGAGTTTCCTGATATCTGTCTCCATATGCCATCAGAGAAACTCCTGCATAAAATAATCAACGGTTACTTCCATTTTGGCAGCAGTATTTTCGATAAAAGTATCCAATACCTCAGGAGCATCTTCTTTCACAATTACATACCATTGATACCACAATTCAGGATTAGTTGCAGGAGTGACTGAAGTTTTCATGTCAGAAGGAAGGTTCACAGATGGGGTCATTTTGGATTCCGAGAGAAGTTTGGTCCATATCATCATAGATATTTTTTAATCTATCATAAAGAGATGGAGCACTACCGTAATTTTTAGCAATATAATATTCTTCGCTGTGATCTAAGAGTTGTAATGCAGAAAGAATGACGCCAATTTCTTGGACATTGAGTGATACATTTTTCTCAAACATCGTTCAATCTCAGTTGATTACATAGTTAATTATATCACATACATTCAAGATCATATTTGGCATTTATTTTCATAATTTCGATTAAACTACTCACCGCAGTTTTCATTGCTTCCCTTGAATACCCTGTGGCATAAGGATAACTACGTTCATTATTATTAGATGTGCTGTCCACATCATAACAAACACGAATTGCATCCTGCAAACCATCAATGATGGTTTCAATTTCGTAGTTATTAAGATTATACATCACTCAAATCCTCTTGTTGTTTGCGAAGAAATTCAATATCATTATTGATTTCTTGAACTTCAGATAGAAGTTTCATTTTATGCTTTGCAAGTGCGATAATACTCTTCTCAAGTTCATCAATGTGATTTTGACGTTGCATAGTTAGTTGAGTTGGCACTTCACTTTCCCAAAAATCAATCCAATCTGAAGGATTTGCAGTAAAAGACATTTTTATATCACACAAATGATGGTTGTTGAAAATAAAGTCCAGCACACTTCATCATATCAATCAAAATAGATTGAATTTTTTCCAATTCCTCAACATCAACATCAGATTCCCAAAAATCTACCATATTGAACTCATCAAAATCTATTTTACCATCATTATGAATAGGTGCATAAAACAATTCACCTTCAGTGCAAACAGTATAAATGCATCCATAGTCTTCACAAGTAACAAATACACCAGAAAGTTTGGGAGACATGATCAAAAAAGGAGAAGTTGTTCAAATTCAAGATGATCACAGCATGTGTCATCGTCATGTAGATCAATCATGTCAGTGTCAACATGACTGAATAGTTTGTCAAATAAGTCGTTAACGAACTCTTGATTGGATTGTTGAGTCATAGTAGTGCATCATTTTACTGTCACGCTCTGCTAAGAATAGCAGATAGCATGTGATAGTGACAAAGGCAATAATGCCACTTAAGAGAAACTGTGTTGCTCTCATCAAACTGCCATGGGAGCATACTCAGAGCGAGGCATCTGGTCCATGTTGTAACCAGTCACCTCAGCACCGTTAGCAAGGCGTGTCTCCCACTCATTACGTGCTGTGAGCATGGTTACAGTGCTATAGGATTTAGTGCCATTGCTGAAGGTAACACGCTTCTGGAAACGCTTGACGCCCTCGTCAGCAATGAATGCCTCAGGAAAGAAATCAACAGTGCAGATGTTGTTGGAGATTTGCATGGGGTTCCTTGGTTGATGAATTAATTATAGCAGGGTGGGATGCCTGTGGGGCAGGTGATGGTCCGGTTCCTCAGGCGTCCATACAAAAGTCTTCGGTTATGATGCCTTGCATTTCAGCAACCTTAGCAGTTGCCAAGCATTCCATGATACTGTAGGCAAGTTCTCCAGAAACCATGTTCTCATCACAAAAATACCCAATTGTATCTTCAATCAATTCAATCAGTTGATCGTGCTGGTCTTGAGAGATTTGCATGTGAAACGCAGTTGTTTGCTGATTACCTTGTAATTATACTGCCCTTAGGCGGTTTGAAAACGTCTGCTGTGCCACTTCTGATGCTGACACACCCCTTTTATCACTTAACCACTGATAATATAACCTTATTTCTTCCTCCCGTGCCTCAATTTCATGTGGTTGATCCCAATAGTCGTAATTTTCAACAGGTTCTTGTGAATAACACATTTTTCCATATCGAAACCGCAGCGAACCATCTACCCACTGTGCCAGGTGGGTCAGTTCATGAAAAAGAGTTTTTATATACAACTCCTTAGACATGTGTGCCTGAAGTTCAATTAGAAAGTGCCGTGGTCTATACCAACTGCCAATTACAGAACAATATCCAACAACCTTATCACGCTTGAGACCTTTATGAATAATGTCCACATCAATTTTATGACGTGGAAAATACTCATTCAAAAACCAAGAGGTAACATCTTCACAGATGATTTTAGAATAACCGTATCCAGTAGTGTAGATGCTAGACATGTGCTCCAATGTAAAAACCAAATGAAAGATGATACAAATAAAAGTTTTTCTTTTGATGTCATGCTGGTGCTATATTCCATTCATCTGTTGGAACCATTGTTTTGATAACGTGTTCAACATTTTCTATCCCATAAACTACAACTTGTTGAGTTGAAGAGTAACCACCTTTCTTCTCACGTTTCCATGAGATAACCCATCGATCACATGATGTAATCATGATCTTTGCTCTCGTTCGTCAAGTGCTTCGTTGATAATTTGCTTTAACTCTATACGCTCTTCTGGTGTGAAAATTGTGCGAATTTTTACTGGCATAGGAGCATAACTACTTGGTTTCTTTGATTTACCAGGAAGACTCATACCTTGTGTGTCAATTTTGTTCATTGAATCAGGCACCTTGATAGTATGCATTACGATAGAGATAACCACCTGCCCAATCACAGTTTTCTAACACAAACTCACGCTCTTTGATGATTAAGAGGTTGAAACGTACACCTTTTGCTGGTGCTTTATATGATGCTGCCTTGTAAACTTCACCAGTTTTTTTGTCAATGAAGGCGTGAACTGATTCAGTCTCACCATCCACACATTGCATCACTTTATGATACTTACGACCAGAGATTAGTGCATAAGAATAGTTACGACCAGTTGGATGCTGTCTCTGATAATTTTGCTGGAGAGCATCACACAACATCAAAGAATACTTAGTAACATTCAACTGAATGGTGTTGCGTGCATCCTGTTGAGCAACATAATCAGTGAAAGTGGAAGTCATGGTGGTTTGCTTTGTATGAATGTATTATAGAGCATCCTGAGAGGGTTTCAGGATGCCTTGGGGCACTTAGGCAACTGTCCCTTCAGGGATCTCAACCTTTTCAGGTTGCTTATCATCATCAAATTGATTCATCTTTGTGCAAACCCATCTGTTATTAACTGTCCAGATGTAAGCATACTCTTCATTGTTCTCCTTTTCAAGAAAATCAAAGATGCTTTCATCATATCGTGGTTCATTATCTTTGATAGATTCACCACGGGAAGTATAGTATTGGGGACCAGTTTCAGGCAGAGTTTCTTGGTTCCAACCCACATTAGTATGAAGAGAGGAAATGTTACCACCGTCGATTAGATCAGCAACTTTTTCAGGAGTGTTGTAAAACTCATTTAGAACACGTCCATTAAAGGAAGGATAACCATCCCAGTGACAATAGACAGACATAATGCTGTCATCTTTGAGTTGGATACCGATGCGTGAACGAGTGCCCATTTTAAGAGAAAAAATGAATGGTGAGAGGGTGACCAGCGCCTCTGATTGGTTTAGTCTCTTAAAGAGAGGTCGTGATGGGAAGGTCTCCCCTCCACTCATCTAATATACACGAAAAAGGGGGGTTTCATACCCCCCTTGTGCCACTTCTTAAAGTGTCATATCTGAAGAGTAACTGAACTTAATATCACCATCCCACCCACGTTGAGTATGAACAGCAGCAAGTTGGAACCCTAATTGAGGCCATGGTTTTGTAGGTGTGGGCACGTTGTATATCTCTTTTAATGCAAATCCTGCCGATCTCATCTCACGTATTCTACGTTTTGTAGTATAGTGATTAATAGTTGTGAGATACACAATATTGTCAGCGATTTCCATACCATGTGCAAGGAATTTTTGCATCAAACTCCATGGTGGGTTGGTAATAATCCAATCTACTTTATTATTGTAAGTTAGAAAGTCTTTATCCTCTGCAAGTTCACACCACTCGTTATTATCACCAGGAAAGTTATCATAAAATGCACCTGTTCCCCTACTAGGGTCAAGAATGACACCAGTAGGAGCAAAATGATTGATAATCTCCACTGCCAGATATTCTGGCGTCATGACAATATCCTTATCAGGAGTATTTTTAGGTGGACAAAATGCTCTCATTTGTTGAACTTACGGGGGGCAGAAACTACAGTGTAATTAATATCTTTTTTTGTATATCTTACACCAGCAGCAATCAATTTGTCAATGTGAAGTGAACATTGAACACGACGTTGATTCTTACTATCAACCTTTGGATTAAGTTTGAACAATGCACTGCTATCTTGTGCTTGTTCTTGAAGTGTCTGACGTTGAGACTTAGTGCTCAATTGTGCTCCCCTACCAGAAGGAATGCTCTTCACATAGTCAACAAATTTACGTACTTCTTGAATGTCCATCTTACCCCAGAGTGCCTTATCATCGTCTGGAGTGATGAAGAACTCATACTCAGTATGAAATACTTTCTCTTTACCTACCTGAGTATACTGACCAACAATAAGACGATAGTTGGTGTGTGTCATCTTACGGACAACATCTGAACAACAAATAGTATTGCTGCTGGTAGTTTTGATGCTACCGTTGTAATCAACTATAAATTCTTTGGATAAATCAAACTCAGAAGTATATCCGTTTGGTTTCAATGCATCATATTCATCTTTAGATATACCTGTGCGACCACGGATCACAAGATCTTCGTATGCGTTACCGTGTGCTTGGACTTCCATGATAAAGTGCCGTATGGATTTATTATAAAGCATAAAAAAGACCCTATAAGGGTCGGTGTAACAGTTATTAAACTGTCACAATCAGTCTTCATAAACTAAACATTCGGGTTCTGATGGATTGGCATCACAATACAATTCCAATGGTGTTGGATCATGATGATCACCTGCCGCAATTTCTGCTTTATGATGTTCAACATAATCTTCTAGTTCATGCAGTTCACCTTCAATATGCCTCCTTTGTTGAGGAGAAATTGTTGGATTTTCAAGGATTTCTTTGTCCTTTGCAATGTGCGTCTCGATATTTTTCATTGTGTTATTGTCTTTATATCGTTATTTATTTTGTTGTTTTGCTTTTTCTACCAAATAATCAGCAAGAGCTTCCATCCTTTCTGGATGAATTGCACGAATACCTGCCTCTTTTAGGGCAATTTTCATGCTTTTTTCTTCATTTTCAGTCAATTTCTTGCCATTTTTTGGTAAAGTCATAGATTTCTTGTGATGTGTTGATATTCTAACATTAGAATCCAATAGTATCTAGGAATTTAAGATTTTACTTACAATTTCTTATTAATCGGTGAAAAAAGGTCCAAACTTACCACTACTACCATCTTCACGTTCTTGTAACATATCCATGATTTCATCAAATTTTTTAGTTTGTTCCATATCCATTAAAAGTTGTGAAAGTTGTTTGACAACTAGAGGTGTTTCATTCACAGCAGCGGATTTAATTGCAGCACGAATATGTGATTCTGCTTCCAAAAGATTATCTAGTGTTTGTTTAGAGAGTGCCATTTAATAATTACCGGGTGTCCATTCAAATCCACCTTTCTGGCGAATTTGTTCCAAATCCAAATCAGGTTCTTCTAAAAAGGGATTTTTGCGATTAGGATCATTGCGATCATAATCATAATAGTATTTAGATTTACCTTCAAGTTCTTTCACTCTATCGGCATAATATTGCTTAGTCCATCCATCATTCCAAGATGAGTTTGCTTCTATTCTCGCCTTAGTAAGTTCAAGACTCTCATTAACTGGCATTTTTTCACTGGTTGCATTTAAATTAAATGAATAGTCTTGTGATATAACTTTTCGATTGAGATGATCAATATCTAGTTTTTGTAGAAGACGCTTTCCAAGAGAAACTTCTTTTTTATGCTCGCGTATATGATCTTGAATTACATTCTCAATTTTTTTATAAAGATTATCAGAAGTCATCTAATTCATCCATATTAATTTGTGATTCAATTATACTCTCGATTTCTTTAGATGTCAATTCATTCAAATGTTTCCACTTAGGATCATCTTTGTCCCATTCGAGAGTAAATGTTCCATCCTTATTTTGAGCAACTTTTAAACTGTCATTCACTTTTCTTGTTTCCTAATTGTTTTTAATGATTTCATTTCGGTTTTTATCATCTGATATGCATCTTCTGATGTAAGTTTATTTGCCATTTCCATAGCAGTAATAATTTCAACACGAGTTCCGAAATGAGAAAGTGCTTTTTCAAAGTTATCCAAATCTTCGTACACTTCCAGCCTCCTTAGATGTAGTATTTACTTTTAATTCTAATTTAGTTATTTTTTCTTCTAAAACTTTAATTCGATCTTCTAAATCACTTTTAAATAATTTTTTAAATGCTTTTTTAATTATTTTCATCAGTGAGTTCGCTAACTTATTCTTTTGTATATATCGATGTATATTATTCACCAGTTGCATAGTGAATATGCAATTTATGTATTTCTTTTTGAACTTGAAGCATTTCATCTTGCAGGCGAGTGATTTTATCATCATGTGCCCTTAACCAATCATCGTTAAAGTTCTTTTCATAATCTGGTGGTGGAACATATCTGTCTTCTACCCATTCAGGCACAGTATCAGTCTTCCAAGGATAGAGATTATACTCTAACTCAGAAACTATACCCCACAACCAAATACGAATAGAGCGAATCATAATTTACCACTGACAAAACCATCACCTACAACTCTAGTATATTGTTCAAGTGTTCCATCTTGTTCACACTTAAGGTGCCATCGTGTCATAAGAGTTACATTATCTTTAACACCACCAGTAAGCATTTGACGACCTTCTTTAGTCATCGAAGAAAACAAACCATAACGAGTTTCCCAAACATAGAAACACTCATCAATAAGTTCGGCACCTTTTGGTATGATAACTTCCGATTGCGTATCAGTCTGAATCATTGTTTTCTTCCGGTGGTTTTTTATTAAATCCAAATGGACCTACCTTAGTTTCAGACCTTTTCTTCATAACAACACCAGCAAGAGACTCCATAATTTTCAGGATATCTTCTGCTTTTGCACCTTCACCAAGTTCTTTGGCAACATAGAAATACTTATCAAAAAACTCTTGACTATGCTCTTTGTAATCTTCAACTGTAATTGGTTGGTCTTTCATTTTCCACCTGTTTCGTAGTTTAGTTGATCATCTTGTTGCTTTAGAGTAGCACGTCTTACTCTATCATGAAGTTGCTTGAGTGCTTCAGTAACTTCGGGAGTTTCTTCCCACTCCCAAGTTTCACCACCTTTTCCAGTAAATTCTTTTTTAGTCATGGATTTAAAGTTTTGTAGACGGCAGAGATGCTCATGTGTCCATGAATGTATCCTGCAAGGATTATAGCAAAGACAGACAGAAATATCAAGCCCGTTGCGATTAGGTTAGGCAACGGTGAGATCATTAATTGTGTATTTGTTTTTTCTGAGTTTGTATCGTTTGATGTGTGCTTGTCTGTGTTCATTACAATCAAAATGGCAGATTCGATCTTCATTTCCGTCCCTATACTCTAAACGATAAGGGAATGCTTTGAATGGATGCATTTCTTCAGGAGTTAGTTTCTTTTTCTTGGGAGTTTTTGTTGAACTCTTTGCCTTTGCTTTTTTAGTTGTAGTAGTCTTCTTTGCTGCCACAATTACTTGAATCCTTTGCCATTGTTTTTCTGGTCTAAAACTTCAATATGTGATAAAAATAGACCACGATTCCACCATATTTCTTGAACTGTTTGCCAGTTATCTACTACAATGGATTCACCATTTTTACCGATAATTTTGTAGTTGTGTCGATCATATAGACCGTCAGATGTTTCAGTAAAATACTGAGGATCTTCAGGAGAAATTGTTTGTGTCATTTTTACGTGAGTCTTCCATGGCAAGTAAAGTTTCATAAGGAATCCATGCGGGTGGTTCGTTTTTGAATTGAACCTGAACTTCCTTAATAGTTTTTTCTAGAGATTTGGAATAAGTTGTCCTAGTGTTTTTGACGGAGGATAGCGGATTCATCATTTCCTTTCCTCATGCCCGTATTCTATCACATATTTCTTGTGTTGGGTGTTTTTATCGCCATATTCATAGCATTGATAATTTTTCAGAGTTCCACCAAGTTGTTTGGCTACAATTTTTAAAAGTTTTTCTGTATCACTCATTTAACATTACCTGGTGATAAACTTTGAAAGATTTTAGAACAAGAATTAATAGCATAAGGTGCTCCATATACACCAGAGAAGATATATGAAATTCCCAACTTGGAGCAATACTTCTCAAGTTCCTGACATTTTGTTATGTCAGTATTACTATAATCAATGATAATATCACCCTCTTCAAGTAAAGGTAGTAACTCATCAAGTGTGTCTTCTACCTTTACTTCTGGAAGTGTAATCTGAAAAATTCCAGGAATTCTACCAGCACTAGTGTATTGCTTACTATCAGATTTAACTGCTCGAACAAGATACTCTAATGAAGTTACACATCCACTAATATATCCTGCTTCATATTGTCCACAGGCATTCTCATAATTAGTGCTACTGTAACCCCAGACTTCAATACCTTTTTCAATCATACGGCGAGACATACCCTCACCAGTACGACCTAACCCAATCATTCCTACTTTCATAATTACTTGAAAACCTCCACTATTTAAACACAAAATATGTAGTATGTCTCAGGAATGTTTTTGAAAACACACAGAGTTAAACCATCCTTCAATTCCTTCTAATCTCAACTTAGTGTGTTGCGAATGAACTTCTATATTTACAACTTTATATTTTCTACCAATAATACACATATAAGGATAATCATTATTACCCCAGTTAATCTGTTCTTTAGTACATCCCAAATATTCTACCGTATCTCCAGATTTTGGACCAAAATAGGCATGTATTACATTATTCTTCATTAATTTTTGATGATATTATTTTTTCTAATTCATTTACTTTAATAAACTCTTCGTATGCTTTCTCAGATCTTTCAATGAGAATACTAAGTATATCACCAACAATTATGCTATTATCAATAGAATCATCAAGATACTTATCAAGTGCTTCTTTTAAATACCGTTTTCTATGCCACTCAAATGAGTATGGTTTGTAGTCCATAATAGAGGTTTTTATTATGATGATATTATAGCACTATGGGTTTCTAGGGTCAATGCCCAAATCATTAAGATATTCTATCCACCAATCTTGGTCTTTGATAAATCTCCAATTAGGAACTTCTTGACCACGTTCTATAACATAATATTCATAGAGAGCATCATCGATAGTCTGTGCGATCTGTAAATTCTTCTTCATCTTCGTCAACATCTGCATATGCATTATCCACGAAGGGTCCTCGTTTTCGTAAATGTTCTTTTCCGACATAAGAGTTTTCTGAATTTACTGCAGATACCCACACCGCAAGTTTCATTACAATAAAAATTAAAACCAGTGGTGTGAAGCAACCGATTAAAATTACTGGATTCATAATAGTTTATTCTCTTGAAAGTAATGCAATGTATCTTTAAGGCCACCAATATGTTTATATCCAATAGCAACTTGAGGATATTCGGCACCTTCACCGAACTCAGAAACAAATGCTCTCTGGGTAAAATGATTATTTAATTTATATTCTTGTATCTGACTATCAAGTTTTTCCAAAAGCATTCTAGCGCGTTCGCATTCTTGACTTCCGTTTGTATATATTACTATTGAATTCATTAGTTTTCCTATGTTAGTTACAGTGTTCTTTCTAATCTATTAGTCGCTTGATCTGGAAAGTCTCTAGGACGACTATCAGTGGCATTATCAGTCCTAGGTGAACCTTCATTTGCTTTCATTGTATGTTGATAATTTGCTCTTGGATATCTGATACAAAATGGATCAGGCATCCAATAAGTTACCTGCCATTCTTGTTCTGGATTTAACTCAAGGTGCTTCTCTACTGTATGAGAAAAACTACCAAGTTGTATATATCCATCATGACTAATACATCTACCATTACCAATATCAACTAGGAATAGCATTTTACTACTCATAGTATTTGTTGCTCTGGGTTAAGATTTTTCGCAAATTGGATAGGATCCTTTTCTGACTTATGTACCCAATGATAGCGCATCATCTCGAAAATAGGATCCCACATGGTGATACAAACAAAATCAGTCACGTTGCCTCCAATCATCAGGTTTATCTTGCTGAAACCAATTCTTAATATCATCAGCATCAGTGAATCCCGTTTTATGATTGGATGGATCGGGATCTCCTAAACCCATCCTATTCAGAAAATCATCTGTACTGCCCTCTTCAATCTGTTGAGAAGATTGCCTTCTTGCTTGTTGTAACCAATCACGAGCAGTAGTATGACTTTTTGCAAGTTTTTCTGCCCAGATCATGTCATCTAGTTTTACCTCTTCACCATTGGCAATACATTTGCATATGAATTCCAGTCGTAGCCGATATTGAGTGGATAACATAACGTTATGCTTCGTTACTTTTATTTATTTTTTCAATCAATCGTTCTGAAAGTTTTAAAGAACGACGATATATTAGATATTTTACCACAGGATTCCTAGGATTGTTAGTCAACCACCAAATCTGGCGTCTAAAATATACTTTTGCTAACTTTACGGTATAATAAAAAAAAGCAGCAGCACTTTCATCTGTTAAGATGAAGTATGCTACCACTGCAAATATTCCAAAGAATAACATGTATGATGAATTCATTTAAAATTATTATCTCTGCGTTCATCCAAATATTTTACAACTTCTTTTCGCCATTCCATCAACTCATTATAGCACTCTTGATTATGAGCACATGCTCTGAGTTTGCTGTCAGGTTTTAATACACTTTCATAAAAAATGTAGAATGCATCTTTTCTTTTTAATTGTTTGTTTGTCATTTTAGTTTTTTCTTAGATGACTTTTGTTTAGCAGTTTTTATTTGATTGTTAATAAAATCTACAGATTGTTTGTATGTATTCATCACCTTTATTTGGTTACCATTATGTATAACCATGAACTTCTTACCAAAAGGAACCGCAGCCCACATGCCATCTTTAGTGCAATACCCCAAAGGATTGCCAGGATTTGGTTTAAGAATTCCTGGTCTAGGAATAAATGGTTTTAAAAACTTATCCATCAAGTGCTCCTAGAATTAGAATTAATATAAAGAATCCAAGTATACCACCAACAAGAAGTTGTGGTGAGAGGAATGGAATAAAAGAAAATATAGAAACAATCCACTGCCAAAAACTAACAAAGAATGTAGAAACAATCTTCCATACTTCGATAGCAAGAATAACACCACCACCTAAAACTGCAAGTGCAAAAATTCCGCCAGAACTTCCAGATCTTGATGCAGAATATCTTTCAGATTCATCAGAAGAAGAACATGAAACAGGATTACAATTGTTTACACTTTTTGCACCGTACATTGATTTAACTTGTGCAATCGCAGCATCGCGAGTGATACTAGGAGTATCAAATTCAACGTATTCAAGTCTATTATCAACGGTGGTGATATAAGCACCCCAACGATGAGACATGATGGTGTTCCCCTGATTACTTTAATATTATAGCAGAGTGGAGCAGGGTTTCTGCTCATAATGTGACAGTTCTACTTCCGCACTACGGAAATCGCTGGCTCTCCTTGCTGAAACACTGTATCAACCACTGCCTGAACGCTCCTAGCAGTGCTGATACCCACCTTATCAAACACTGGAACACATACCAATCCAAACGTCTTCTCAGCGCCTCCTAGGCGGATCACACGCCCAATGCTCTGGGAAATACCGATATAATCCATATTCCGCATGAATAGAACTGCCTCCAGTCCCTTGACGTTGATGCCTTCAGATAGAATAGAGTGGTGCATCACAACAAAACGAGTGCTATCTGAACCCCACTGATTAAGAGTCTTAAAGAATACCTCACGGGACACTTTCTTGCCATTGATGATAGCACCAGTTTTGCTGGTAATATACATCCAGTTGTAACCACGCTCATACAACTGCTGACAAAAATCAGATTGAGTCACAAGACGCACAATCTGCTTGGTAGAACGTGCTGCAATTAGAATCTTATTGAGTGAGTTGGCATCAATAGTATCAAGCAGGTTCTTCTCATCAGATTGCTTGAAATCACCCTGAGGAAGTTGCTGAACCACAACCTTAGGAGGAAGAATGTAACCTTCCTCAACCAGTTTAGGTGCAGGAATATTACAGATAACCTGTCCATAAACCTCAGGATCATTCATTCCTGGTTTGAAAACAGTCAGAGAATGCTTAGGAGTTGCTGTGAAGAAATAGCAACGATCAGCATCATTACTGAAGAACTCAGTCGCAGGAAAGAAGTTACGTTGAACTGAGTTATGTGCCTCATCAAAGTAAATGCAATTTACCTCAATGTCTGCCTCTTGAATGCGATGTAGGGAGTGATATGTGGTGAAGATGATGACATTCTCACCAGCAGTTCTTGCAGTGTTGTTAAACAGTGCAATCTGCTCTGGTTTGGTGCTACTGAAATACTCAATCTCACCACTATGAACATGCATTACGTGAGTGTGAGTATTATCAATCACCTCAAGAAACTCTTTGCAGAGTTGTTCTGCTAGAAGAATGCGGGGAGCAACAACAACAATAGTAGAACCGTTATCAATATACTTTTGATTCTCAATAATATCATGTATCATGCACATGGTCTTACCACCACCAGTGGGGATGATAACCTGACCTTTGTCATATGCCAGCATCGCATTCAGTGCTTTCTTCTGGTGTGGGCGAAGGGTGACCAAGTGCTCTCCTGTCCTGTATGAACATATTATAGCAGAAAAGGGATCCCAAAGGAACCCCCTGTGCCACTAGAAGAACTGTTCTACACCAACCGGTTCCCCAAAACCATAATCATATGTAAGAGCATCATGACACACATAATGTGGGTGATCAATAGGAACACCAACCCTCTCACACATTTCTTTATGATTATCTTCCATCAATTCTACAGCATACAACATATTATCGAGAATGTGCTGTTCGGAATGATACTTAAGGAGTTCATTCTTGAGTGCAATAATAAAGTTACCCGAACCAGCAGAGTTATCCAAAAACTTTGATTCTGGATTCATTCTCTTCTCAATATCAATTATCTGAACCATTGCTTCACACATTTCCATTGGTGTGAATACTTCTTGAGTTTCAGCAATCCTTTCATCTGAACGCTCAATATTAGATCCAGTATCTTTATTATGTTGATTCTTATCAGTGCCCATTTCCGTATCTTTCAGTGTATGCTTTAATGAATTTACCTTTGCCAAAATGAGGAATACCATTGGTAGTTCCTGTAGCAATCTTCCTCAAACTACCATCACCATTCTGCCCCATAGCAACAATACGTTGAAGGATTTCTTCTTTAGTAATATCGTCATCTGAGCGAACACGAATGTAATTATGAGAAGAAGATTTCTCATAATCTAACCACGGTTTTCCATCAGCATTCTTTTCACCGGGCAAGAATACTTTACCAGATGCTCCACCACCATCTCCACCGACAAAAATATCAGCATCATATCGGTTCTCATACTTAAGAAACTCGATATGTGGGTGATGCTTGTATTCAGGATCTAATTCACGTTGCTTCTCACCAATCTTCCACTCTTGAATACAAGCATCGATACTAGCAGCAAAATCATTATCAGCACAATCTTTAGTACTTACAATCTCAAGATCTCGATCGATTTTATTAAAGTTATCAGAACCTTGCTTCACAGATTTAGGAAGCACGAGAATAATTTGTCCCTTCTTAGCACGAATACGATCAGCAGAATTATTCAAAAACTTAAGTGCCAATCTACCACCTTTACCATAAGGAGGATTACCAATAACAGCATCAAAATCCATATCGTTGTATTCTTCTTCGGTAATTTTAGTAATATTATCAGGAACATTTGCCATTCCTGAAGGATTCATATCATAATCTTTGTCAGTGTAGATATTTGTATATCCCTTTTTAGACAACGTGATAGAAAAATGTCCAAAGGCATCTTGTGGAATATAAATCATAGCATCTTTTGCCAGATTTTTCAACTTATCAATAATTTCTACTACGAGATGCAATTTAGGAGCACGAATTGCTTCAGGATTCTTCTCCTTAATCAGTTTTTTATGAGATTCTGGGGTGAATCCGAAAACTTTTTCTTGCTCATAAAATCTTTCATTGAGTTCGATTAGTTCTTTTTTAAGAAAAGAAATAAACTCGGAATAAGATGTAATCCACAAAGGTGCTTCTACAACTTCTGATGAACCTCCAAGAGTTGATTTCCTACAACCAGCAGCAAATAGTGCTGAACGAACATAATGATCTGTTAGGTCGACATGACAATCAAGATAATCATCAGCAACAACTTCCTCTGGAAGATGTGAATAATCTCTGTCATCAAACCTTTTGAATCCTCGCTCTGCTTTTGTCATACCAACAAATGCACATATAGGATATTCACCCAGTTCAATCAATCTCTTGATTGATTTCTGCATATGAAAGTAAATCCTAGTATGCTTCGTATCTACTGGATTTCTATAGAAAGGATCTTCGACGTGAATAGCATCCATTAGACCATTCATAATGTAGTTAGAGCTAACTCTTCAACCTTAACAAAGGCACTCTAGCAAGAACAGAGCACCTTGTCAAGCCCCCTATTAGTGCAGATCTACAAATGATCCACTTGCCTTCACTTGCAATTTATTTGTAGTTATGTTATAAATGACTGAACCATCTGGAATACCACCAGCAGTATTCATTGTATTTCTGTTAGTAGTTGTCATTTGTGGGAAAGCAATTGCTTCAAAATCAGAACTGTTTGCTGCTACAGTAACAATACCAACATAACTATCTTCACTGTTTGCTGTAGCAAGTCCAACTTTTAATCTGTTTTCTGGTTTAGAGAAGAACAATCCACCAATAACTTGTGTTCCACTACCAGATGGTAATGTTGGATCAGACATAGTTGCATTACTAGTGGTATTGATCATAGTTGTAATCGTTTGCTGTGATAATGAAGGAACAATCATAGGACTGTTACATGCTCCAAGATCAAATGCACTACGTGGAACGTATGTGTTGATTCCAACCTTATATTCATGTTGCCATGAATATTCTGCTTCTGGTCTCCCTTTCTTAAGAGTTGGAACTGAAGGATCATTAATACTATGCACAAAAATGCATGATCCACCATCATCTCCAACAACTGACATATTACCCGTATGAGATAATTCGCCATATGATACTGGGCTGAGATTGCCTATGGTAGCCAGATTTCTTTCATCAGAAGGTAAGACGTTTGTACCAATACCTAATACTCCAGCATTACCATCATGAGCAACTATTACAGTATTACTTATACTTGCGGAACCCAATATAGTTAAGGTATCGCCTGCTGCATCTGTAAGAGTATCTTGTGCATCTGTGCCGATTGTTCCGCCAACTAATAAGGTTGCAATACCGACAGTAATCTTTAAATCATCAGAATTAATAATTGATGAATTTAAAGTTGCAAATGTACTGACTCCAGTTGAATTAATATTGCCATCAATATTTGAATTAAATGGGACATTTGAACTTCCCAAAGTAACTTGATTTGCACCAGAACCAATAGTCAATATTCCAGTAATCACAGCATCATTAGAAACCAAAAGATCTCCAACAACATCCAATTCTTTTGTTGGTGCTGGGTTATTAATACCAACTAATTCATCATGAGTTATGTGTAATATTTCATTGCCACTAATTAAAACTTTAAAATTACTTGAAGTATTAATTCCACTTCCAGTTGCGAGATCAATTGAAATATCTCCACCAGAATCCTTATTTGATATGTTAAAATTAGTTCCATCATAATTGATAGTTGAACTATCATCAGTATTTCCAATGTCACTTGCGAAAACAATTTTACTATTTCCAGTTTCTGAAATTAATTCTAGATCAGCATCATTATACTTTACAACCTGAATAGCAGATGATGGTGCTGATGTTCCAATACCAATACTTTGATCAGATGAAATGATGGTAAATGAAGTGCTTCCTGATCCAACAAATACGTTGTTAGTGATATCAACTGTGGATAAAGATAATCCAGCGCCAATAATAACTCTATCTTCTGCAGAATTTAAAACTAGTTCACCAGATCTAGTATCAATTGTATTTGCAACTGATCCAATTCTTATTTCATCAATAAATGCCTGAGAAAATGCATTATTACTATCTCCAATAGGATGAGTTTTATCAGTATTTGGTAAGACCGAGTCACTGAATGTTACAACACCAACTGGAAAAAAGTTTGTAATTATAACACTACCATATGGTGCTGTTAATTCTAAATTCCCAGATTCTGCTCTAATTTCTTGGTCTGATCCAACACCAACTCTAATATTATCAACATAAAGTTCAGAATATCTAAGAGATGAAGAACCAAGAGGCACTGTTTGATCTACAGTTGGTGATAATGAAGTAATTGCATTTATATTGGTAACATTTAATGATGTTAGTGTAGTAACACCCGTAACATTTAAATCATCCTGAACAATAACTGTTCCTTGAGTAGAATCAATTAATAAAGAACCTTCTCTAGTTGATATTTTATTAGAAGCAGCAGCACCCACTGTTACTTCATTTAAGAATGCTTCTGCAAATGCAGTTCCAACTGAACCGATACCACTAGATTTATCTGAACTTGGAGTAAATTCTGTATTAGTAGTAATAGTATCAATATTTAATGCTGTTAGTGTTGTAACACCTGTAACATTTAGATCATCTTGTATGATAACTGTTCCTTGAGTAGAATCTAAGATTAGAGATTCACTTCTAGTAGAAACTGTATTTGATGAAGCAGAACCAACTGTTATTTCTCCAATAAATCCCTGTGAGAAAGCATTATTATTTGCTCCAAGAGCAGCATTTTTATCAGCATCAGGTGCTATAGATGTATCAACAACTATAGAAGAAGATGTTACGTCGCCTGTAACTGTAACATTACTACCAATATTTGCTGTTCCAGATACTATCAAGTTATCATCAATGGTGGTTGTTCCACCAGCAGAATCAATGATTAAATTGCCGGAAGTAGTATCAATTTCATTATTATCGGTAATTCCAATTTGAATATTATCAATAGTTGCACCAGCACTTGCATCAATTGCTCCTGCAAAAGTTGATACTCCACTAGTTGTTAATTTCTGTACTACAATTTCAGTTGCAGTGATGTCTGTAATTGTAGAGATACCAATTGTTGCATCTGATGCAGATACACTAGTTAGTGTCGATACACCAAGAATAGATGAATGTCGAGAAACTTGAAAATCACCAACTACTGTTGCACCAACTCCAGTAGTTTCAAATCTCTTAGTATTATCGTAATATAGTGCAGCAGATCCATCAATGTTAAAATCTGCCATAGATTCCGAAGAACCATTTTTAATAAACACTCCACCATCAGATGATGAAATATTTAAATTGCCAGTTCCAGTATCGCTAATATATGAATTGCTTCCATCATGATATATTTGTAAATCTTCATCGGTTCCGATATATATCTTCTTATCATCAATTAAATATACACTTCCGGCAAGTCCAACATTACCAATAAAAGTAGAGACTCCAAGTGTAGTCACACCAATAACATTTAAGTTATTAGATACTGTTGTATCGGTTGCCGATAATGTGGTAATAGTTCCTGTGGTGGAATTAATGGTGGCAATAGTGCCAACACCACTAATAACGAGATTTGTTGCCCCAATCTCATCTAATCCAGAAAAAGATGATGGAAGTCTTTCACTATCTAAATTTCCTGATGTAATATTATCTGCTGTAATTCCAGTAATACCTAAACCAGAACCAATAAATGATGATGCAGTTATAATACCAGTCGTTCTAATATTTCCTCGTGTGGAATCAATTCCAACACCAAAATGAAGAGGATTATCTGGATTTCCACCAACTTGGAAAGTTTGTATTGGATTTGTGGTCCCCACACCAACCGGACCAACATTGTAGATACTGGTATATCCAAGACCAGGATCCACATCAACCCATTGTGATGTTGGAAGATTTTCTAGGAATGTAGCATCTCCTATAAAAGTAGTTGCACTTATAATACCATTTTGTGCGGATATTGTAATCCCAGTTCCAATATGAATTTCATCTGCAAAAGTTGATATACCAGAAACAAATAAATTGCTGGTAGTTACAATTCCAGTAACATCAATCTTTCCACGAACATCTAGATCTGCTCGTGGAATTGTTGTGCCAATACCAACCAGATTGCCCCTGACGATCAGATCATCAACATCAACCTGAACACCATTCCTAAAGTTAAATGACTTATTATAATTGGGCATTTCCCTTCTTTTTAGTTATTTATCTCATAATTTATTTTCTAGATCTTTAACTTTCAGATTCAGTTCCTTAATTGCTTCAATGAGAAGTGGAATAAGTCTTTCATAACGAACTGCTTTATATCCATCATCCCTAGTAGTAACAATACCAGGTAATCCAAGTGCCTCAACTTCTTGTGCAATAACACCAGTATCAGCGCCATCATGTGAAGATGCTTCATTCCAATCATAGGTGTTTCCACTGATACCCATAATCTTATTGAGAGGATTATCAATAACTTTAATGTTATTCTTTAATCTTTCATCAGATGAATGGAATGCAATGATATCACCACTAACTCTCAATTCGCCAGTAATGTAAGCACCCGCACTAATCGTTTGGATTCTTATACTATTGTTGTGGAATAGTTCTACTCCACCATCTTTGAAGCAGTTGATATATTTTTCATTGCCAGTGAAAGAACTAAGTGTAAGGAAATTTTGTGCCCTTAAGAACAATCCACCAGTTCCCGAATCATCAATATATGAATTGGAACCATCATGGAAGAGGCGTAAATCATTACTATTACCAAACGTTGCTTGTTCGTTATCATTTAAATGTAATCCATTTGCAGTGATAGTGTCATTAACATTTAAAGCATTTTGAATAGTAACAGCATCTAATGTTGTATTACCGTCAACATCAAAATTGCCATCAACGGTCATATTACCATTAACACCAACACCACCATCAACTTGTAGAGCACCAGTATTTGGATTTCCAATAGTGTTGCTAGTTGTATCAGTTATGCGTGTAACACCACCAATAGTAGTATTGCCGTTATCGGTATCAACAATAAACTGAGTTACATTACTGCCATTTCTAATTGTAAAGTTCTCATTAGAACCTTGAACAAACAAACTGTCATTGATAATAGTTTGACCACCAACGGTAAAAGTACCCGCAACTGTTCCACTTCCATCAACAGTCAGAGTATCAATCTTAGCAGTTCCATCAATGTAAAGATTTCTCCATTCTAAAGTAGATGCACCTAAATCTCTTGCACTATCAGTAGAAGGAACTAGGTGACTATCAAACCTACCTGTAGCAGTAATAGTATCACCAGTTGCATTGCCAAGATTTACACTACCATTCAGATTAGTAGTGCCAGCAACAGTTAATGTTCCTGAAATATCAACATTATCATTGATGTCTATTGTTCCACCAGCAGAATTAAGAATCAGATTTCCAGTTGCAGTATCAATTCTATTATCATTATTTCCATTAGCAATTCTAATTTCACCGATGTGTGCTTCGGAGAATGGTCGTGCTGCTGTTCCAACATAGGCACCCTCATCAGCATCTGGGATGATGCCAACATTAACAGTGATAACATCACCGAATGAAGTAGTTCCATTTACATTGAATGTGCCAGTAACTATAAGATTGTCATCAATTGTAGTTGTTCCACCAGCAGAATCAATGATTAAATTACCGGTGCGAGTATCAATTTCACTGTCACCAGTATCGGCAATTCTAATATTACCAATATGTGCTTCAGAGAATCTTAGAGATGATGTTCCGAGATATGCACCCAGATTAACATCAGGAATGAATCCTGAAGTCGAATTTGTTTCACCAGTAATAGTGACACCTGTAGCAGATGTTTCTAATTTCTTATTATTATCATGATAAAGTTCTACTGATCCATCATCATTTACGACGATACTATCTTCACCATTTCTGGCTTGGATATAGATATTTGAATTATCATTAGTGCCATCGTTTCTAAGGTATAAATCTCCAGTTTCATTATCAATGAAACCATTGGAACCATTATGATAAATTTCTAAATCACCATCAGCTCCAGCAGGGGGTGTTGATCCGAATAGTGCTTTTACACTATCCTCATGTCTTGTGTTTGACTTGAATGTAGTTAAACCAATAACGTTTAGATTGTTATCTAAAGTAGTATCAAGGTTTACACGGAAGTTATCTTCAATCCTAACTTCAGTTCCATATCCAACAGCACCAGCATCAGTATCATTCTCGTTTCTTACACCAAGAATTAAATCACCAGTAATACCACGGATGGTTCTATCCGCTTCTTCAGTGCCACCTGCAACACCTTCAGTTCCGATACCAATACCTGCTGCCCAAACACCCGACCATTCATGACCAAGTTTTCCTAAGAAGGCACCTTCTTTTACATCAGCAAATAATCCACTATTGAATTGAACACCACCAGTAAATCTGGCAGTTCCACCAACACCAAGATCTCCACAAATATTGACATTCTTTTGAACACCAATTCCACCTTGAGTTACAATTGCACCAGTTGTGCAAGAAGTTGATTGTGTATCATTCTTAGATATAAGTCGTCCTGTAAGAATTAAATTATCAGTTAGTTTTAATTCATCATTAATAATAACGTTCTCGTTAAAGGTAACAGGACCATCAAACTGAGATAAGATTTGGTTAGAACTTCCACCTTCAACAAGAATTCTTTCTTTAACAATAACCTCGTCAAATACAACTGATAATCTGGAAGGATCCTGACCAGTGATAGTTGGGATGGGAATATCAAATGTTTGTTGCTTACCCGAGGAAGCAGAATACTTAGTATTACCAATGAAGAAATCACCATCACTGTTCATACCAGTATAAACAACCTGACCAGCAGATTTTTCTTGTGACTGAGCAAGGAAATCTTCTCTTTCACTAAGTGTTCTTACTTGAACTTGTGGAAGTGATGTTGAATAGTTACCAGGACCATATCCAAGATACTCAAAGGTATGTCCAGAAGCACGAAGAATTGAAGGTCTGCGAAGTTCTGTTGCTAATGGTTTGATCTTTTTGACCATTGAGTTTTGAGAATGTTCTGCTTTCTGTGTGCCAAGATATGCACGAATCGCAGAAATCTCGTTAGTTCCAGAACCAGTAAGAGTGCTACTTGCAACTCTCATAATTTCATTGTTAACCTGAATGAAACTACCAAGTGGGAATCTAGCAGTAGTTCCAACGCCAACAGTTCCTTGCTCAGAATATGTGGAGATTGCAAATGTAGATACACCAGCAACGGAATCTGCTGTTACATTATTGACAAGAACACCAGATTGGTTATCATAGAATGTAATACTTCTAGATCCAAGATTCTCACCATCAGGACCCGAAGAGAAATCATTAGCATTAAATCCATGCTTTAGAATACGACTTGCAGTAGAACCAACTTCATTTAAAACTGTGAAGGTTGTGATTGCAGCAGAATCTTTAACGATAAAGTCGCCAAGATTATTATCAGAATTATCTAATACTCTAAAACGATTACCAGAAACTAAACCATGAGCAGTATTAGTTGTGATAGTTGTGATACCAGCAATGGTGTCATATACGCGAGTATTTACAGATGCTGAAGGTCCAACGTTAAATACAACTTGATTCTCAAAGATCTCTGGATCTCCAGTTGTTCTTGCAATAGCAATTTCATTTCTAGAAGGAATAGAAGAAATTCTATAAAGACCATCAGTTACAGTTCCAAGTCCAGTAACTTGAAGTGCATTATTAACCGGAGATGAAATATTTGAAGTATCAACAGTAATTGATGCACCAGAATATCCTAAGAAGAATAATGAATCCCCATTAGAATATCCAGAACCAGAAGATTCTATTTCAACAGAGGAAATTGATCCACTCGATACTACAATATTTGCTGTTGCACCATTCCACGTTAGAAATGTATTTTCATTATAAAGTCTTATGTTGAAGTATGAACCATCAACGAATCCACTACCAGCATTTAATGTATTATATCCAACAATACCATTGAATCCATGATCTAATTTAGTCGTAATTGTTGCAACACCAACGGAAGATGATGTTGTTGATTGAACTTCTGGAGTAATACCAAACTTTTTAACTAAGAGATCTGATGTCTCTCTAGTAATACTCTTTTTAAGATCATTAGTCTCAACTTCGCCAAGTGGGAATCTCTTAGCAAAAGATTTAGCAGAATTGGGATTATCTTCATGATTATCACGATCTAACTGTGGATATAAATCTACAACGTTTTGCTCATATTCATGGTCCGTAAATTCCTCAGAAATTTGATTGGATGCATTCAGAACATAGAGATGAAAAATACCATCCGAAACATTCTCTTGATAAGATTGAATGGTATCTTTTCTATAAACATAGAAGTTTGTCTCTAAGTCATTTCTTTCAAATCTAGGAAGATTTGTATCTCTTGCTGTTGGACCAGAGAAAATACCAACATTATGAGTAACACCATCTCTATCCAATATTGGATATGTGAAGGTCATTCTATCGAGAATATCTTCAACAACAAAATCACCATTATAACCAGTAACACCTAAACCTGCTAGGTTAGTTGATGATTTGATATTTTTAATTAAGACCCTATCACCAGAATTTAAATTATGTGGTTGTTCAGTAATAACAGTCACTGCGCCAGCAGATGATGTGCAAGTGCTAATAAAATGATTATTTCTCTTATACTTACTATCTTGACTTGTAATTGAAGATAATGTGAACTCTGAATCTGTCAGTGCTCCTGTTGTACTAGAGTCTTGGAAAATAAATCCTTCTTGTGGATCTTTTGCACCAATGGATTCTTTTGGAATTACATAGCGAACTTTATAAATCTTTTCATCAATACTTCTATTATCAGCAATTCTCTTGAAGAACGTAACATCAGTTCTTGGTTCACCGAAACCAACTGTTCCTAAAGTATCAATTTGATTGTAAATTTCATTATTCTGATTTACATATAAGAACCAGTTATTGTTATTTGAGTCATATTGAATTGGAGATCCAATCTCACCAGAATCTCTTTCAGAAACTCTAGAAAGAATTCTTAGATTTGAACCACCATACAACTTCAATGGTAAAGAATTAGAAGCATTTGTTAACGATGATGCTATCTGAATTTGAGTAGCAGTTTGAGTTGTGATGACATAATAAGTTCTATTTGGTTCTAATCCTTCTGGAAGATCAGCATCATCACTAATAATAATTACTTTCTCACCAGTTCTTAAATTATGATTTGTATTTAAAGTTAATGTATCGTAACTAGGAGACTGTGTGATTACACTTACAGTAAATTCTTTAGATGAAGAATTTGATCCAGTTGGTGAAAGTTGTGTGGATGATACATCACTATCAGTCATCAAGATATCTGCTTCTACAATATCCTGTGATGCTCCAGCTGGCAAATCTAGATACAATTTATCATCTTTTCTTGCACCTACTCTATAACCAGAGATTAGATTTGGTGGAATATTATCCTTAGTATCAAATCCAAAGAGGTATAAATGACTAGTAATACCAACAGATGTTGTTAAACCAACATCAATCGAAATCCAATCAACATTTGTTTCTGTTGTTGGAATAGATCTTGGTGTAATTATTGATGTAATATATCCAGTATCATCTTTTACAAATGCTTCCTTCTTAAATCCATCAGCTACGAGAGATATTTGACCAAAGTTTGAGTTGGAGTTTGTGATCGATGCATCAGCACCAGATTCTGCAACAAAATGTCTATTGAAACCAATAGCAAACACGGAAACAATTTGTAGAATTGAATCATTCTTAATTGTAACGTGACCACTTAACCATCCGTTTCTATAAACTGCCTGCTGATCTAAATGATAAACAGTATCTGAATTAGTTGATGCAGAACCACTAGATAATTCAGATCCTGTTACCTTCTTAATACTAATACCATTATAAGTACGTGTGATTGGATTATACTTAACAAACGCACGATCATCCTTCTGAAGTGAGACTGCTGTGAATTGAGCCACAACCATTGAACGGAAACCATCGGCTTTTCTGCCGTCGGCCAACATTCCATTCATACCCCATACAGAACGTAAAGAGCAGTTAAAGATATATGGTGATGCACCCTTAACAGTATCGGTCTCAATGGTTATTGTACCTGATCCAGTAGGATCTGCAGGTAGGTCATTTCTTACAAATGGCAATAGATATGTAAATCTCTTTGGACCTGTTACAGAGGCGACAGTCGTTGAGATATTGTAATCGTCAATATTAACACCACGAATCTTAATCGGTGTTCCAACATTTAACTCATGATCTTCTACAGTTGTAACTGTAATTGTTGGTGCAGGAGTTGCACCATCTCCAGAGACAATATCCGAAATGGTAATCGGGTCAGCAGCAAATGCTCCAACAATTTCCCATTCTGGTCTTTCTTTTGCGAAAGCATCTGGAGCAAGTGGGAATTTCTGTGCAGAAGGAATCTGCCTACCCGAACCTTCATTGAAGGCATTGGATAATTTTCCATAATACATGTCCAAGTCAGTTAAATCATAACCACCTGGAACATTTACACCATCGGCATACTCAAAACAAGTGAGTTTATGGTGGGAGAATGTTGGTCTTGATAAGTTACCTGATCCACTAGTAAATACTCTATCATTTGTATATACCAATCCAGTTTCATCAGCATCAAAGAAACTGAATTGCCAAAAATAACATAGACCTGTTACACGAAAAATTGCAGAGTATGGAACTGCATCATCTGTTGGGTTAGGTACATATTTTGGTCTAACTCTAGTCTTTCTTAAATCTAAACCAACAATAGAAGTACCACGAGGGATGATAACACCACCCTCAACACTATTAAACTTATAAAGAATATTATCTTCTTGTGTTAAATCAAAATTCGATTCTAAATTTAAACTAAAAACGTCAGAAGCAGGAGATGTTGTATTACCGTTTGGTGCTACTGCTTCTGCCAATGCTGTTCCTGTTTGGCGAATACCAAAACCAGGTCTATTATCGATTACATGTTCGCCGGGAAATACAAGAACTGTAGTTCTTGCATTATTATCGTTATTATTACCAACTAAAAACGAAAATCTAGAAGCTTCAATTAATGCTCTTTGAATTGTTTTGAAGGGTTTTGTCAAGGAGTTGCCTTGATTAGTAATGCTATCAGTAGCATCAAGGTCATTCGAGTTTACATATAGAATTCTACCTTCATAGTTTTTGATAAAATTCTCTAGCTTATTGAGAGGCATCGTATTATATTGACCAGAATATTTTCTATGATTTATTTATCCTAGAAAATTATCCCATCAAATCTTCATCGTCAAAATATTGGATTAGATCATCTGGTAGTTCATCTCGATTTCTTACTACTATGGTATCAAAACATGGATGGCATTCTTCCATGATCAGATAATTTGATCCATAGTATACATCATCAATGTCAAATTCCCTATTTTTATTTGCTTCATCTATAAGATCTCTATCATATAAATGACCAACAGGCAATTCATCAAATGTAAATGGAATTCCATTTAAACAATACATTTTGACAATTTTACTACCGTCATTAAACCAATTAAATGATTGCTGTACCGTATATGAGCCAGTCATAATACTCTGCAAGTGGTTTTATTTATTTTAATGCGAGTAGGGAGACTTGAACTCCCACGAGATTAATTCTCAACAGATTTTAAGTCTGGTGCGTCTACCGATTCCGCCATACTCGCTTAGTGCTTCCTGAGAGGATCGAACTCTCCTTAGGCAAATTATGAGTTTGCTGCATTCACCAGATTGCTAAGGAAGCAGATACCCGTGGATGGATTTGAACCATCTCAAAGCCTCTAATCTGGAGGAAAAGGTTTATAAAACCTCTCTGACTACCAAGTCTCACGGGCTGATAATGAACTACTGAGCGTCGTTATTACTCTCAGTGTGTATTCGTATCAGTTCATCATCAGCAGGCATCATTACTGCTGCTTTACCATCTTCTCTTATAATACCTATGGTTTCACCTTTTTCAACTCTTTCTAAGAGTTTGTCAAAATTATCTTCCCATTCTTTTAGAGTAAAAACTTCCATTTACACCTCCAGTGGTTCTGCATAAACCAAAGCATCTTCTGGACAAGTATTGCGAATGACTTCAAGAACACTCATAAACTGATCTACAGTATCACAAATAATCTCTTTGGTGTCTCCTTCACTAGAATAGATGTAGAATGTGCGTTTGGTAGGGTCTACAACACAACGTGTGAGAAACTCGTCTTGCATGATGCCTTGGTTGCTTACTCATATATTATAGAGCATTCAGGCACGGGTGTCAACTGTGCCACTAAGAGAAGCGGTTCCTAACGCCATTATATAAAGATTGAACTTCATTTGATGTTAGTGCTCTGTTATATACACGAAACAGGGATAATTCCATTGGAATTCGATAAAGATTATTACTTTTCCATCCAGCAATTCTTCCGTTACCAGAATTAAAGTTTCTATCTGATGAATCTTCGTTTGTGGGTAAAATTTTCGTTAATGATTGAAGATTGCCATTAATATAAATTTTGTTATTTGTATACGAAACATCAGATCTCATTTCAAATACATAATGAATAAAATTATCAATCAGACCTAAATTATTAACATTCGTAGAATTAATACCATAAAGATCACTATTACTAGTGTTAAATCCTAATGCAATTGGTGTTCCATTACCTGAAATGGGACCAGACCATACACTATACTTATTCCAACCAAATAGTATATGTCCTTCTAGATCAGTGGTATCAATATCCGATTCTAATCTTGCAAGTAATTCTACTGTAACTGTAGGTGTATTAGATGTGACATTAGCAACTGTAAAATCTATAAAATCATCAGTGCCATCAAAATCAAAGCGATTTCGTTCTTCCGATATAGGATCTCGTATGAAATTTGCTGGTGGACTACCACCAAGATTCGAATCATTATTATCAGTCAAATCATACCAAATAGTTCCTGATCCATAATATGAAGAATTGTTTGATGCATCCAAATGAAGGAAAAGACCTTGAGGAATAGGTAATCCTCCTGGAGTATCTAAATTTTGAATTGCACTAATTGCAGAAGCATTTTTTGTTTTTCTTATGTTAACTTCATTTTTAGTATTTTGTATCCCCCAATGAGATAATTCTTTTTCCGATTTATTATCTTTTAAAGTATTAAGTGTATCACGAAGTGAATCTCGTTCTATTCTTTTTTCTATAATTTGGTCGTAAAGAGAATTAATTTCAGTTCTAATTTCAACACACCTATTTTGTGCTGCTACACCTGTAAGAGACGTGTTTGTTGCTAGAAGACCACCTGCTCCAGGATAAGACCAACCAATAGCTGGAGTTCCTAGTCCATGTGTTGCTGCTGGAGTTGTAAGATCAAATCTTCCATCACCAATGTTCGCACCACTGCCATCAGTTCCCAGACCAGTTACAGCACCAGAAGTATTTCTAAATTCTTTATTATCTCTTACATTTCTATATCCATATCCAGAATATGATGAATCTAATATTACAGTACTATCTGGATCAAAAGGATTTTCTGCTCCAGCATCATAACCAGGTCCTGCCATTTTTTCATATATTTTTACAAATTCAACATCATTATTAATAGTAGTAATTGATGAGAATGATGATACAACACCTACATTTCCAACACTGTGTGCAATTCCAGGATTACAATTGCGACCTGTTGCTTCAGTTGATAAAGTTACTATTTGTTGTTTTAATAAATTAATATCATTATTGAAAGTAATGATTTTATTGTCAACCGATGCACATAGTTTTCGTAAAACCTCTGCGTTATTTTTTATTTCTCGTTCTTTATCAGAAATTACATTTTCATCATAAAAAGTTTCCTTTGGTGTATATTGTGTTTTTGACCAAGTCCCATCTTCAGATTGTTCAATCTTATCAAATATAAGACCTTCTGGTGCTGTTTCGTCCGATTGCTTATCAAAAGCACCATCTAAAGAGTTTTGCTCATTTTCAAGAATTTTTATCCCTTGTCTTCTTATTGAGTCATCAATATCCATTTAATTCTCCAACGCAATAATTCTTGTTTTTAATAATTCTATTTCTTTTTGTTGTTCTTGAACTGCACCAACTAGTAATGCTGTAAGTTTATCATATTTTATTGATTTATATGATTTATCGTAAAATACTTTAGTTCCAGTCACTTCCGGAACATATTTATCCATTTCCTGTGCAATGAACCCTATTTCTCTTTTTAACACATCATTTTCATCACGATGATCTTTTAAAAAGATAGAAGGTATTTTTTCCTCTCTCCAATCAAATGAAACGGGATTTAGTTGCATGATTTTATTTAAACATTCTAAATCATCAAGTCTTTTAATATTTTTTTTCAGTCTAATATCAGAATGCCCGTGAGCTATTGTTTCAACTGGACTACCATTTAAAAACCAAAAACCGTTCAATAAACCTTTAGCTGCACAATTATTTGATGATGGAGTTACTTCTTTAGTCCCTGGAACAATTTTTGAATACAATCCTGTAATTTTCTGGCAAACAGCATTATATGATGCTTCTAAAGCACCCAAAGATAAGTTTGAACCAATCTTAATGTGTGATCCTGTATTATTATAAATTCCAACATGATTATTCAATCCAATTGAATTGAAAGATAATGGCGATGTAATAGAGGGTCCACAAACTAATGAAGCAGTGAATGGCAATGCAGTAGCACCTGCACCAAAGTGTCCCTTATGGCATGATAATGATCCTGGTTCCCAAAGACCAAGAGGTAATTGTAAAGCGCCACCACCAAGTGGAGTTATTATATCGATACTACCTACTGTCAGACTATCAATCATTTTGTTTCCCTCGTTATTTGCAAGATTGTAAGATAGCATTCGTAATAGATGCCCAGTTTCCTGAAAGAATGGCTTTCAAAAATCCTGCGCTAGCAACAGAACTTCCTTTAGAGAAACCACCACTAATCATAACTGAACCTACAAAATTTATATTGCCTTCACTTATGATACACATTCTACTTGCAGAAACTCTGAACTCACCACCAGTAGATAATTGTAAATATCCATTACATTCTGCCATTATATTACCTTTACCTGCCTCACCATCACTGGCAGTAAAGTAAATATTTCTACCTTTCAGAAAAATATCTCCTGCTTCTGCGTTTAAAACAATATCTCCAGACTTAGCAACAATTGCTTTACTAGTTAAACCTTGCTTAGATGGATCTCCGTTAACACCAACTACTTCTCCACTAAATCCTTGAATAACTTCTTTATAATTGCCGTTTTTTGCATGTGTAAGAGTATTTCCACCAGAAGTTATAGTTGTCAAATCGCGTTTATGATCAACACTATCCACTTCAAGTGGTCCACAATGAATAAGTGCATGTGGATTTCTTGCTAATGTATAATCGGGTGCATTTGCCATATTATATTATTATTTTAAGTATTTATTAGTAACCAGAATATCCGGAGGAGGACGATACATCACTAGATGATGATGAATTAGTGCTACTAGATGGCGATGAATTAGTGCTACTAGATGTGTTTGAATCAGTAGATGGTGATGAATTAGTGCTACTAGATGTGTTTGAATCAGTAGATGATGGAGAACTAGTGCTACTAGATGTGTTTGAATTAGTATATGATGCTGAAGTAGATCCAACAACTCTTTGCATATTCTCTAAACTTTCTAATACAGTATCATAAATTATTTGATGAGGTTGAATAGTATGGACCGCACCAACCATTTTTCTTTTGGTATCAGGGTGATAATGGAATGGACCTGAATATGCATCTCCATTTACATAACCAATATTTGGTCTAGTTTTTCCAACACAATCAATAACTTGAACTAATTTATTAGAGTCGACAAGTTTATCATTCTCATTTTCCAAGAAAATATTTAGTGGAATAAACTTCAATCTTGCCCTAAATTCTGCACCTGCTCCACTTTTACTAATTATAGAAATATTAGGTATAGTTGTATATCCGTATCCAGTTTCAAGAATATTAAAAGCAACAATTTGCCCCAATGGATTAATATCAACATAAAATTCTCCACCATCACCATCACTTATAACAACCGTATCACCACCAGTATATCCAATACCAGTTGAAATGATATCAACATCGCTAATAATTGCAACAGTATCTCCAGTGCCTGGTTGAGTAGTGTCAGAACTACCAGGATCTGTAGGATTAGTAGGATCTTCAATTATAACTGATGGAGGATCTACTATTGGATTATTGGGATCTGTGGGATCTGTTATTGGATTATTGGGATCTGTGGGATCTGTTATTGGATTATTAGGATCTATTGTTGGATCATTGGGATCTGTGGGATCTGTTATTGGATTATTAGGATCTATTGTTGGATCATTAGGATCTATGGGATACGTTATTGGATTATTAGGATCAAGTTGTTTAGATACAACTATATTGAGTGTTCTAACATCAGTTTGAATAATCGATCCTTCATTCTGACTTTTAATACCATTATCATTTTCTGCTACTAATCTATAAGTTAAAGTAACTCCATTTCCATTTGATGGAATCACTATATCTTGTGGAATAACTACTGTTAAAGATCCATTTGCAGGGATTTTGGTTATAGTGTTATCAAAAGTAGTATTTTGTAAAGTAGTTTTTTCAGAATTTGTCGTTTTCCAATCAAGTGTTACAAGATCACCAGGAGTAGCTTTATATGATGTTGCTTTAAACAATGTAATTTTTGGCGGAAGTATATTAATTGGTTCATCTACTTGTCCATTTCTTAAAACAGTTATAATAATTGTTTTTTCTGTGACTTGAGTTGAAGAATTTTTATTATTATTGCTAGCAACTAAAGTTATCTTCTTTGTTGTTAAATTTTCTTCGGGACCGAAAGAGACCTCTGATTCTAAAATTGGGAAACTTACAGTACCAACATTAGGTAAATCATCATATAATTCCATACCTTTTATATAAATTTTATCAGCATTTATCACACTCCAATTTAAACTTATAGTTCCATCAACTTGTAATGGATTTGGTGATCCAAAAAATGTTTCAATAACGGGTGATCCACCATTATAACTATTATTATAATCCGATCCTGGATTGTCTATTACAATCTCTGATATACTTCCAGTTTGATATCCATCTGCATCTAATTCCATAATAACAAATCCAGATGCATTAGATCCACAACCTGCTGGATCAACAATTTGCACAAAAGGTGGTGTCGTATAATCACTTCCACCACTTATAAGATTTGTCCCTATAACTTGCCCGATTGTATTAACAACAGCATCTGCAACTGCACCAGATCCACCACCACCAAAAATTTTAACCTGGGGTAATCCACATTCAAATGTTCCTGTATAACATTCACCTGGACTTTGTGATGAATTACCATCTTCACCAAAGAAATCGTCTAATAAACCATCCGCACCTGCAGTGATTTCTCCTGCAAATGATGGGGAAATACCAAAATTGAAATTTGAAAAATTATCTTTTTCTGTTTTAGATGGTCCACCCCAAGGCGATAGTGAAAATTCTTTAATTTCTGGACACTCTGGACCACCACATAAGAAACCTTGGAATCCAAGAATAAAATCAATAGCAGAAGAAACAGAACCAAAGATTTTACCAACACCACCCAAAATATCATTAATGTTATCAAAAATAGGTTCCAATATTTTATCAATATCACCAACTAACCTATTAATGAGTGCATTAGTCCATTGTTCCATAGCACAAAATGGTGCCTGCACAATTTGTCCGATAAGTGAGTATAAGAAATCACCAACTAATCCAAATAATCCTTTAATTATTTTTTCAAAAGAACAGAAAATTTGATCTACGATTGCAGCAACAATAGATTCCTTAATTGTTTTCAAGAAATTTGTCATAATCATTTCAAGAGCTGCACTAATAAGTGATTTAATCTTATTAAGAATCCAATTTCTTAATCTTTGAACTAATGATTTTAAGACTCCAGCAATAGCACCAGTAATAGCATAAATTGTACTCTTTAAATTTGAAACAGCATTTGTTGCCGCATTAATATAGAAGTTACCATACTTTTGAATACCACGTAAGACAACAAAAATTTTCTGTATATTAGTATTAATTTCGCCTAATTTTCCTTGAGATGAACATGGATCACCCTTTTGGTAAATTTCATCATCTAGTATTTTGGATTTATTATCTATTGCACTACGCCAATACTGCTGCCCAAATAAATTCTGTGCTTCCTCAGAAGTTGCATTACCACCATAAGGTGTGTGACTAGTTGTTACATTTGATTTTGCCATCTATAATTTTACCTCCTTATGCTCGTATTTATCAATCATATTATATTCCACTAGGTATTGATGCTCGTGTTGGTTTCTTCGTATAAAAATCAGTCTCTGGAAGTTGAGCTGGAGATTGAGAATCATTCCCCTTTCCACCTGCAGTCACAAATGGAGCAGGTTTTATATCATCCCAATAAGGATATAATTCTTGAAATTCAGTGCTTTTCTTCTCTCCAGCTTCATCGGCAGTTAAAAGGTCATCTTTAGCAAATGTTGTAGGCAAAACTCCCATAATAACGGGATCTTTCAAAGTAGTTCCATCCACACGGAGAAATATACCAATAACCATCTCACCACCTATAAGTGCAGTTGACATCATATTCAAATTTCCATGACTATTTGGATGCAACACATGTGCATAATCTAGTGTGGAGTCGGGATTTATATTTCCATCAGGAGAATGTATCCCCATGATTCTAACTCGCACTCTAGATCCTAATCTGGTTAGATCTCTTTTATTTTTTTCTTGTTTTGGTGCAACTTGTCCAATAAAAAATATTGGAGTAGATCTAAGAAGACCGTTATTTCTTTCCATTGACATTGGATTAATTATCCTCCGAACTATATATTCCATCAGTATCACGAACGATGGTCATATGAGTTAATGATCCAGTTTGTCCAGTTCCATTAAACTTATGTGACAAATGCATAATTAAATATCTTCCACTAAGTTTTTCATCACTTGCACCTTGTTCTGGTTGCGCGGTTTTTTTCATCCAAGCACAATCAATAACTTGTCCAACACGTAACTCAAGATTGCAAGGAACAACGATATCGATAATTTTATTTAAAAGAGAATTATATCTCGTTAATGCTTGAACTCTCCAAATTTCTGGATTATTGTTTATTTCTGAAGAAATACCAACGTTACCGCTATCATATGCAAAGAAATCAACATATGTTGAAGGATTCACCATTTTTTCTACAATCTCAGTTTGAAGAGAGTTTCCACCAAGATTAAATCCACCATCTTCTACTACTTTTAATGTTTCGTTCCAGTTAAGAGTTACTGGATTAAATGTTGCATGATTCATTTCCTCACCATAATTAAGTGATTTGAATAAATCTCTCATACTAGATTTGACTTGGTATTCCAATATTCTAAAATTAGATCCTTCACAAAATGTTGCTGTTCCACCACTAACATAAGCAAATGCTGATGGTTGATTAATTAAATTGTCAATACCTTTAAAATTGAACCCATCTTGTGTTTCAAAGAAAAAACATCCAGGTTTTGCATTTGCAGGAATTGCAGGAATTGCCTGCCGTGCTAAAGAAATAATTACATCAAAAGGTTTTCTACCTTGCCCACTTTCAGTGCATTTATTTACAGTGTCATCATATCTTTCCATACCTCCGGGATCTATACCAAGTCCACCATTTTCTGGTGAACCTGCTATGAGATCAATTATGTTATCACGAATTTTATTCACATATGTTTTATATGCTTTAGTTTTTTCATTATTAATTGCATATTGTGGTCTCAATTTAAATGTTAAGATTTCCACCTTATCAGAATCAAGCACAAGAGGTATATCTAAAATCTTCCATGGATTATCTGCACTAAACTCTAAACCATCACCTTCAATATTAGATTGTTTTGATGGATGAGATATTTTAACTGTTAAAGTTTTTCCCTTCAATGTCTCCGCAGATGACCGTATTGTTCCCAATCTTTCTTGGAGATCTTCTTGAGCACCTGCCAAGACAGCATAACCGGTATCAATAAAAAGTAAATTTGCAGTAGTATATGGTGATAATAATGATTCAAAATATTCAAATTGCAAAAATCCGCCAAGAAGTTCTATTTCTTCATTCTGACCTGTGGTTAGATTTAAATCATCTATACTTAATTGTGTTATTGTTGCGGGACTTGACCAGTTTGACATTGCTTATTATCTCCTTATATATCTAGTCGGACCAGGAATAATGATCGGTTGTGTATTATTAATAATGATTACATCAGTCATACCTTCACCATCAAATGTTTGTGTTAGTTGCTCAGATCTTCTTAATCCATCACCTTTTCCGCTAGAGAATTGAAATGATGACATATTTCTGTTTCCACCATTACCAGCACCAGTTATTACAGGTCCCTGATGTGTATTAGTTGAACCTGCAGATGATGAAGTAGATTTAGCTGTGCCGGTTGCTAATCCATTAGCAAACCACTTCAATGTGGCATTACCTGCCATAAAACCAATACCATTTACATGCAATGAAATGTGTGGATAAACACCATTAGTATTAGATACCGATCTTCCAGATGCACCCTGATATCCTAATAATGTTCCTTTTGGAATTTTCTCGCCATCTGCGGTTCCTTTATATGGAAGATCCCTAAAGTGTCCCATCACGACTTCATGCTGCTTACCATCTTTTTCAAAAAAGTAAGCACCATAGTATCCAAATCCGCTACCTGCAGGACCCAACACATTAGAAGTTCCTTGCAATCCAACAGCAGGATTTCCATCAGTTCCAGTTGTTTTATAAACCATATCTACTGGAGCATAAATTGGTGTTCCAATTCCACCAGGAAGGTTCATGTTTAGACCAGTTTGTTCTCCATCTGGATCGCCAGCAGGTCCAATATACGTTCCAGATGCATAACTACCATTTTGAGTAGTAGATTGTGTAGTGGTAGGTGGTGTAGTGGTGGTAGATGGTGTAGTAGTGGTAGGATTATCTTTTTTATCTTTATCGTTTTTATTCAACTCTGTGAAATTTTTAACTAACTCTTTAAAAGATTCATTATTTTTTTGTTGAGTTTCAATTATCATACTCTGATTGTTTGCATTATTTTTGGCATCAGAAAATGATTTAACTCCTATTTTTGCTTTTTTTGCTGTTGGACTTTCGGGTGAAGAAGAAGCAGTTCCACCTTTAGAGTATCCTTCAACACCTGCATCTCTTAATTTTTCTACTACAGATGCAAAATTACTACCAGAGATAGACTCATACCTATTAATAAACTCTTCGGTAGGTATTTCAGTTCCACTAGTATCCGTTGTTTTTACCGCCAAAGTTGATCCAATTCCAAAGAGACCACCAGTTTTTACTTTTTGATATGATCCGATACCAGGAATAACAACTCTTTGAGTTGGTTCTTTGGACATTTTTGCTTGAATTAATGATTTTCCTGCCTCTACAAAATCAATTCTACTTATTTCTTGCTTTTTGATAGCATATGCAACATCATTCCTAACCTCCTCAGATGATTTTGGTTGAAATTTTAGTGCTTTATCAAGATCCGATTCCACACTTTTCAAATCTTTCTCAATATTTTTATTGAGACCCAAAAGTTTATCAATAGAATCAGTGAGTTCACTTCTATTTTTTTCCATCTCTGCTCTTTTTGATGGGTTAAAAAAGTTTACAATATTTTTAAATGTAGGAACAATAAATTCTATTGACTTGAAGAATACTTCAAAAATTTTAGATATCCATTGATTATCTTCTATAAATTTTTCAATACCTTTAATTAATCGTGGTGCATTATTTACTGCAAAACCTAATAAAACTAAACTAAGAAATTCTTTTATTTTATCAAAAAATCCCATTACTGGTGCTGCAATTGCCTTAGCAGCATTACCAATTTTACTTGATTGAGATTTTTTACCCTCTACAAAGTTTTCTTTTTGTATTTTTTGTTGTTCTTTCTTTTGTTTTAGTAAAAGAGTTTTTTCCTGTATACGAATTTTTTTTAGATTCTTATTTCCTCTAATAAGGGTACTTTTGATATTATTGACGTTAAGTTTTAATTGCTTTGTTTCTATCATTTTTTTAATACCTATACATCAATACCATAATTCACATACGAATTCATAATATATGGATTACTAGAATCTGTTGATGAAATATTGATACTTGTCTGCGATCTTTCTGTTGATTCAGTCTCAATTGGTTCTGGAGATTGATTAGCTAAAGTTATTCCTGGTTGAGTATTATTAATGACACTTACCTGTGAAGTTCCTCCACCATTTCTTGAAGCACCCCTATAACCTCCAATATCGGGAGAAGGTTTAGGCACAACTACTATAGGTGGCACAGATGTTATTGGTGATTCTCCAGGTGGGTTATTTGAATCAAATTCAATTACCGGGAATTGAATTGGTCTACTTGGTCCAGATTTACGTTCTCCTCCATTACCATTACCACCTGGAGTATTCTGTGCCGCTTCTCGTGTTCTCTTTTCAAGTTCTTTTAACTTGTCTTTTTTTCTTTCGTTAAGTATTTTTATTATTTCATCATTAAATAATTTAATTGTACCTTCAAATTTTTCATTCACTTCTTCCTGAAGAATATTATTTTCATTCTGTTTTCTAATTGCAGTTGTAAAAGAATTCCACATTCTACCTGCATTATCATTAATATCTTTCAAAAGTGGTCGGAAAAGATTTGATGATGATGTACGAATAACTTCTTCACCTGGTGCAAGAAGTGCTTTTACCGTATCTTTATTTCCAGATCCAGTTCCACTTACGGTTCCTTTAACACGTTTAAAAACTGAACCGCCTTTAGAATAACCTCGGACTTCTTTAGCATAATCTGGTAGATCAATTCCATCTGCCAGATTACTATATCCAAGTACCTTAAGGCGCTGTAAATTCTTTGTAACTTTGAATTCAGATAATGTCCTACCACCACCCTTTAAAATTTTATCTGTTAAATGTAAAGGTGATTGTTGAAAATCTAATTCTTTTTTGATTTCTGCAATTAATCTCCCAGATTTTTCTTCTTTTTTTTCTTGTGAAGCATTTGCCCAATATTCTGCAAATCCTTTGTCTTGGGATTCTTCAATTCTATCAAACGTATAGTCTATTGCAAACTGTCCAGAAAGATCAGCAACAACTCCAATACCCATCCCTGCCAAACCGACAGCAAGACTTTTTAAGTTTGCAGGATTTAAAAGATTTTTCATTATTCCAGGATTGATTCCAGGATTGGGATTAACCTTAGGTGTGATACCTTGTCCTGGTTTTGGTATAGATGGTCCCCTACCAGAAGTAGTCCCTGCTAATTGAGATTGAAAAGGTTTCCCAGTAGTAGGATTAATAATTGATCCATCACTTCCCGGTAATACCGGTTTTATAGGACGAGGAATAGATTTTGGTGGTTTTGGTTTTGGTACTGATGCTGGTGGTGCTGGTGCTGGTGGTGCTGGTGCTGGTGGTTTTGGTCCTTTACCAAGTATCCTTGCAGCAACTGCAACAAGTTTTGCTCCTATAGCATATAATAATGTTCCAAATCCAATAAAACCAACGATGGATTGTATTAACTTAATACCAACAAGAGTTACTAGTATTTCTTTCCAATAAGTTTTTAAAAACGCAAATATCTCTACAATTTTTTCTCTATTTTTTTCATCTTTTAAAAATTCCCACAAATTATTGACGACAAAACCAACTCCAACTAGTGTGAGAAAATCTAAAATTTTATCAAAAATACCTTTAATAGGTTGCAGTGCTTTTTTACCAAACTCTGCTATTGGTTTTAATAAACCTTTTCCCTTTTCTACAAATTTTTCCTTTTCACCTAATTTTTTTGTTCTTATCTTTTTCTTTTCTGTAGCAAGTTTATCTTTTCTTTCTTCTATTCTTGCAGCAAAATCTAATGCAAGTTGTTTTTGAATTTCTACAAGAATTGAATTAGTTTCTGCAAGTTCAGATCCTTTCGATTTTTCTGGTTTTAAAACTATTTTATCAACAATTTTTAAAGTATTCGTTGATATAACTGGTTTTTCAACAGTCTTTAAAGATTCTGCTGTGATAATTGAAATTCCAAGTCCTTTAACAAAGGACATTTTGGATGTTTTTAATTTTGGTCCTTTAACAACAGAATCAATTTTTTGACTAGAGGAATTCAATGGGGAAGAATTTTTCCCCATTTTTGGAAGTGATGGTGCTTTATAAATTTGAGATTGTATTGCCACTTACTTATTCTGCTGTGCTTTTAGGTTTTCTTCTTCAATATGCTGTTGAAGTAATGTCACATATACTTCCCGCTCCCACGGAATCATATTTTCAAGTTCTGTTAATGAGTATTTATGATATTGAAGTAAGGCAAAATTTGTCTTGTAATATACTTCAAGACTAGTATGCGACATGCTTAACTGAAAAAAGATGCTAATCCCTCAAGTGTTATCTCATTAGTCTTCTTAGTATTTGGATTTTTAACTTTAACAACATGAGAAAGTTTAGGCATTGATGTAAAGAAATTCTCAATTTCTTTAAACTGCTTTGTGCTCATTTGATCTACAAAATCATGCATTTCCTGTTTAGTGCAGTCAGAAGAAGACCAACATTCATCTTGATTGTAAACCATTTCAATACAAGAACTAATCATATCGAGAGATTGGTCCACACCATTTAGATTATTTTCAACTTCAAAATTATTTTCAATAAACTGATCTATAGATGGATACTTCATCTTCATAGAGAGTGAATCATCCAGTTTAATAATATTATTATGGTCTTTATTTTTTAAAACTTTAATCAAATCAATGTCAATTTCCGTCTGAACTTGTGTTTCTTCATCATCTGGACATGTCACATTAACTTCAATTGTTTCACCGACAGACTTTCCACGGATATTTAAGAATAAGTATTCAATATCAAATGTGGCGAGATCAGCAACTTTTACACCTTTAGAGAGAATACATTCAGATAAAATATCAATGATAGCGTTTGTAATTTGCTTCATATCTTCTGATTCTAGTGCCATTACTAGGATCTTTTCTTCCTTTACTAGAAAAGGTCGATATCTAATTTTTTTCCCAGTTGAAGGAATCTCCAATTCATATGTTGGAGTACTAATTTTTGGTAAAGGCATAATCTGCAATACAATTCAGTTATTTTTATTTATTATGGTTATCCAGATACACCAGTTGGTTTACCATCAGGACCATAAATGAATGAACCAATACCATTATAATTAGGATTATTTTGTGCTTGAACTATAGCATCCTGTGCAAGACCAAGTTGTAAATCTGCTTGTTGTTGTTCTGTATATACTACAGGAGTAATATTCTGTCTCCAAACTCTATACCTATCATAATACATGGTAACAGTTATTTTACTTACTTCAGAATCTCCATATTGAAGTGGTATTGAAGATACTGATTTAGGGAACGCATCAATTAATTGATATGTAATTTGAGTTGACCCTGCTACATTATAATTTTTTTCAAATTTTGTTATATACACTCCACTGGCATTTTTATAAAATTTTGGATACTGAAATCTACGGTAATAATTACTAGTAATTTGTTCATTATATAAACTTGGTTCTCTCAATTCAGCACTATTACCACCAGAAACGAAATTCATCCATGCTTCAAAAAACATTAGGACTTTATAATCTCTATCAACATAAAATGAAAAATCTATATCAGTATTAATTCTAGTATGAGCAAACTCTTGAACAATACCTTGAAAATTATCTTTTACTTCCCCAGTAGCATATGTTGATGATGGCAAAGTTGCATTTGCACAAGAAAATGATAAAAGTTTTTTAAAATCATTATCCCAATTAAAACCATAAATTGGTGATAATGATGGAATCTTAAGGTGCTCTACAAAAGGTTGTTTTCCAGATGTATCAGTTCCCCATCCATTTTCAATATAAACTTGATATAAATTACTCCGCGCAAATCCACCCTGCCCTAATGTTGATTGAACATTTTGAGAAGTGAGGGTTTGTATATTTGGTATATTAGGCATTTCTAAATATTAATACAGCCTTTGTTATTAGTTATTTAGATGTCATATAAGGGAAAATTCCAACCATCATATCCTCAAAAATATAAGGGAAATATTTCAACTATCATCTATCGTTCCCTTTGGGAAAGAAAGTTTATGGTATATTGTGATTTGAATGAAAATATTATTGAATGGGGATCTGAAGAAATTGCTCTTCCATATCGATCTCCACTAGATAATAGAGTGCATCGATACTTTCCAGATTTTTATATTAAAGTTAAAGAAAACACTGGTGTAATAAAGAAGTATCTAATTGAAATAAAACCAAAAAAACAAACTGTAGAACCAAAAATTCAAAAAAGAAAAACAAAGTCATACATCTATGAAGTTACAGAGTATGCAAAGAATATGGCAAAATGGAGAGCAGCAGAAGAGTTTTGTAAAGATAGAATGTGGGAATTTAAAGTTTTAACCGAAGATGAACTAGGTATCCGCTAATGGCAAATCCAACAGACGATAAATCAAATCGTATTCGTTCTGTAATAGATAACGTTATTGGGATGGAAGATCCTGATGATTTAATGATTGAATTGATGTCAGTATTAGAAGAAGGGGGCAAGATACCAGAGTCTGGAAAATACTATGTTTTTGTGTATAAACCCAAAACTCCTAACATCAGATATGATCAGAATCCTTTAGTAGCAGTTACTGATATATTCTCGTGGGGATTTAGAGGCATTAACTATCATTGGGGTAAAGTGCGCCAATATACTTGGAATGAAATTATTGGACAGATTTATGAAATATCATCAAACGAACTTGCAGATGCACGAGAGATACCTTTTGGGAAATTCCGTCTAAATAGTTGATAATAGACTAATTGGATATATTAGATGTCAGAAGCACATAGGATTCCTACCGCTATATTAAGATATCCATATGAGGCAATAACAGAAACAACTGATTTTTTACAGTTGTCTATTTTTAGATATGATACTAATGCAAATGGTGGTTCTAATACACTAGTTGCAACCGATACAACTAATAAAAATCCATTTTCTACTTTAAATATTGCTAAATCAAATATATCTAAATCTAAGGTGCTGACTGAAGGCGGTGTAATTGCTTTACCGATGCCATCCAATATTCAAGATTCTAATGCAGTTTCTTATGAATCTGGTGAGATGAATAATATTACCGCAGCAGGACTTAAAGCTTTCAATGACGCGACTGCAGTAATTCCTTCGGCAGGAGAGGGTGGAGTAGCGGCAGCAATGCAGAAAGGGGGTGAACAAATATTGAAAGGAGGTGCAGATTTTCTCAGATCACCTGCGGTTGCAGATAGTCGGGAATTGATTATGAAAGCATTATCTGCACAAGCAGTTAATATTTTTGGTGCTAATGTGAGTGTAAATCAGTTACTTGCAAGAAGTGGAGGTAAAATCCTCAATCCAAATATGGAGTTACTGTTTAACAATGTAACTTTGAGAACTTTTAGATTTTCTTTTAAAATGACTCCACGAGATGAAAATGAGGCCACATCTATCAAGTCTATTATTAGAACTCTAAAAAGAAATATGGCAGCAAAAAATAAAGAGTTATTTCTAGAAACACCAAATATTTTTGAACTTCAATATAAAAAAGGAAATAGACCTCATCCATTCTTAAACTTATTTCAACCATGTGCCCTTAGTGACATGAGTGTAAATTATACTGGTGAAAATGTTTATGCAACATATGCAGATGGAACACCAATTTCTATGATTATGACTCTAACATTCAAAGAATTATTTCCAATCTATCAAGGAGATTATGGAGAATATGATGCGGATACTATGACGTGGAAGGGTGGAAAAGCATCTTTTAATGGTAAAACAGGTGGAAACTTCCAAGATACCGATCTAATTTATGGTGTTACTGGTGACACCCAAAACGACAATGTTCAAGGAGTAGGATTATAAAATGGGATATTTCAGAGAACTACCGAATTTTGAATATCTTTCACCTCTTTCTGACCGCAACTCAGCATCAGAATATATTGAGGCAAAAAATTTATTTAAAAGAGTAAAACTTAGAGAAGATTTTTATAATTCAATAACTAATTTTGAAAAATATTATATCAAAGGTAATGCAAGACCAGATCAAGTTGCAAACGATTTATATGGATCATCAGATCTTGATTGGGTTGTTTTGATTAGTGCAAATATTGTTAATGTAAGAAATCAATGGCCATTGAGCACAAATGATTTATATGAGTATGCAAAAGATACTTACGGTGATACTCTCACGCATACTAGATATTATGAAACTATAGAAGTAAAAGATAGTAAAGGAAGAACAATTCTTCCCAAGGGACAAATTGTTGATTATAACTTTAAATCACCAAAACCAAAAATTGATACCGCAGTAACATCATCTTATGTGCAATATTGGGATAGTGGATTAGATTCTGCGGTTACTAAAACAAATATAACAAAATCGATTACAAATTTTGATTATGAAACAGATTTGAACAATGAGAAAAGAGGAATTTTTGTACTACGTCCAAGTTATCTACAATCATTCTTAATAGATCATAGAAGAATTATGGGGTATAAAAAATCTTCTAGTCAGTATATTAATTCCAAGACTAAGAGATCAGAAAATATTAGAGTTAAATCACCATAAGACATAAAAAAACCGCAGAAGTAAATCTGCGGTATAGAATTTGATTACACTGTTATTCTACAATCAAATTTTACTCTTCAGCAAGTTTCTGGAAATATGAGAGTGCATCATCATCTTCATCGAGAGAAGATGAGGAACTAGAACTCAAAATATCTTCAGCATTGAAGTCACCAGGTGTAGAAGTTACCTGAGGTGCAGGACCACGGTTAGAAGCACGGAAATCTTCCTCTGCCTCAACAGTTTCCTGATCTTGGAAACGAGGAGTGCCTTTGTTACCAAGAACATAATCGAGACGCTTCTTCAGTTCATCATAGGTCTTGAACTGATCAGCAGCAACAAACTCTTCCAGAGAATACTGCTTCTTCCAGATTGCTTCCATGGCATCATCATCATCCAACAAGGCACTCTGTGCAGCAAATTCGGATGAATCATAGTTGCGGTAACCAGCAACGTTCTTTGCCTTCAATTTGAAGTTAGCACCCTGCCAGAAGTCAAATGGATCAATTGCTTCCTCGTCCTCAAACTCGGGTTGCATTGCTGCAGTGATCTTATCAAAGATCTTCTTACCGAACTTGTAAAGCATTGCTCTACCTTCATTGGAAGGATTAGCAGGATCTTTTACAACATAGATGTTAGCAACGTAGGTCAGTTTACGCTTTTGCTTACGTGCAGCATCTTTACCAGCATCAGTGCCGTTGTTCCACAACAAAGAATTATATTCAGAAACAGGATCTTTCTGACCGAGAGTGGTGAGTGAGTTCTCGATAAACCAACCACCAGGACCTTGGAAGGCATGGGAGTATAGTTTCACGAATGGAAGATCTTCGCCGTTGGGAGCAGGTAGGAAACGAATAACGGCATAACCATTGCCGCCTTTATCACATTCAAGTTTCCAGAGACGGTCATCTCCTGAACCGCCAGTATTATTCATTTTTTCAACTTCTTTAACCAGTTTAGCGGTCAAAGAACCAAGTTTGGATTGCTTTTTAAGGTCTGCGAAAGACATTAGATACCTCGGATGGGTTGGATGGGTTGGATTTACTTAGGTAGTATAGCAAAAATGCGCTCAACTGTCAATCTGATTTTTGAGCGAATCAATGGTTTCTTTCATGCTATTGAAAAGCATGTTCAAATCGGTTCCAGGGGGAAACCCCATAGTAATGACCGATTTACGCAAATTCTCTTTCATCTCAACCGCTTGAGGGTCATCTGAAAGAGATAATCTAGTATACATCACTTTTTGCTTTTCTAATAGTCGTGATAACTTTTCAACGTTTTCCAATTGTTCTTTAGGATCCATCATAGAAAAAGTTAAAAAAGTTCCATAGATCTCCTCTTGAAGATCATTAATCTCTTTTAACTCTTCTTGAATTATATTTGAATCAAAAAATTCACTCATGAACTATGGACCTTAATATTTTTTTATATTGGAATACATTAATATTTATGAAAGGATCATATTTTTTTATTTTTAATCCGATAGTTTCCCATACAGGATCATTTAACTGTTTATCGAATTTTTTTGAAAAATGAAAAATTCTTTCGTATATTACGAATGTTTCTAGAGATAATTTCCCGCTTAGAAGTTTTTTTAGTATAATCGGATGACCTTTGGAACATTTGAATAGTTCTTCCAATTCGATCTCCGATAGTAATTCGGTGCTTTGTTCTTTGAACAAGTAGCTCAAACTCTGTTGTCGTCTCATCCATTCGGCGTAAGTCCTTTCGCCAGAATTGATAATTTCTCCAATCCATAGATTTTGTGGGTTATCGGTGGAAACAAAATTAGATACAAGAAAGTTGACAACTTCTTTATCGGAATATTTACGGGAGGTTTTTTCAAACCAATACTTATCCTTTCTCTTATTAAAAGATGATACAGTTGCACGGGTTTTAGCACCATACTTAAAAAAATCATACTTTGGATTAGTAAAGTGATTTTTCAGAGACAAGTAATGTTGATAAGCATCAAATGGAGTCACTTTCAGTTTCATCAATTCTTTCAAATTCTTCAATCATATTAACAGGAACACTATGCGTATCAGAAATACGATACCAATGAGTTCCCTCACTAGGACCAATATACTTGATCTCAGTTTCGGGAATATTGTGTTCTCTTATAGCAGCTTGCATTTTAAGATGCAAGAGTTCATCACGAGAAATCATATAGGAAGTTTAGCACGAGATGTTTTTTTCATGAAATTAAGACGAATAGCGTCCCACTTCAAACGTTCCTTTAAGGATTTTGAAACTAGTTTCGTTACAGAATCTACTTCAAGTTCATTGATTTCACAATAATGACAGATAGCATCAATATAATTGAATTTCTCTTCTGCCACAATTTTTTCAATTTCCAAAGCAAATTTTGATGGAGTTAGAAATTTACTCGCAATTGCCTTTTCCAGTTCTTTATTCGGTTCCATAGAGTTCCAATTTATCTGTAACAAACTTTCTAATGTATTCGGTGAGAAGTTTGATGTACTTCGATTTGTCTCTTTCTTCATAGACGACGCATTCTCCATTTTCACAAGCCATAATGATTACAAATTTTTTAACTGGGATACCAGTCATTTCGTATAGCATACATGCATATGCTGCACATTGGACAAAATAATTTTCGATCCAATTTCTTGGTTTCGGTTTTTTAGAAGTCTTAAAGTCAATTATTGCTAATTCACCCTCGTATTCCGCAATACAATCGACGGTTCCAGCAATACCTAACTGCTTACTATATAGGGAAGTTTCCAGAGCATGAATATTATCAATATTATTTAAAGTTCCTTTAGAAATCTTAAATAAAAAATCGGAAATAGGACGAACTTTTGGAAGTTTTTCATTCTTGAGATGATACTCTACAAGTGTATGCATATCAGTGCCACGACCAGTTGCAGCCTTTGTGACACGATTTGCTTCTTCCTCACCTACTTTTTTACGCCATTTAACAAAGATTTCTTTATTATAATGACTAGTTACTGAAGTAATAGAAACTAATTTTAAAAGTTTTTCTTCGTTAGGAACAGAATAATATCGGACTCCATCAATAGTCTCCCTCTCAAGTTGAGGAAGATTCAAATCAACATGATTAAACATTAAAAACCTGCATCAATTTTTGCAACGATGTATTCTTTGACCAAACCAGAACGAACAATATCATCAAGACCAAACTCAATAATATCAAAAGAAGGCATTGCTCTCAAAATTCTCATAAAGTCAACAATACCATTTCTTTCATTAGTTTTTTGCAAATCAGATTGAGTTGCATCACCACAGAAACAAATGCGGGTATTTTCGCCAACTCTTGTAATTATACTATCAAGTTCATGAAAATTCAAGTTTTGAAACTCATCAACAATAACAATGGCATTATCTAACGTTGTTCCACGAAGGAATGATGTGCTCCAGAATTTAATTGATTCCTGTGCTTTTAAATTGCCATAGAGCATTTCAAAGTCTGCATCACTAGACATCTGGAACATATACTTCACCATATTCTTATATGGTATTTGATAGATGTCTGCCTTATCTTCATGAGAACCAGGAAGAAAACCAATCTCTCTGGTTGCTACAAGAGATCTTACAAGATAAATTCTTTCATATGGAGTAGTATCACTTAAAACATCTTGAAGAGCATTATAAAGTGTAATAAATGTCTTACCCGTTCCAGCACAACCATAAGCAATTAAATGTTTTCCTTCTTTATATGAAGAAAATAATTTTTTTTGATTCTCAGTAAGAGGATCAATATTAACGAGAAGATCAGTATTAATTGGTTTTTTTCTTCTCATTTGCTTGGCAGTCATGCCAATTCCGATTGGAGAATCATTCTTTCTTTTTCTAGTTGCCATAAGTTGTTTAGATCTTTTTGACAGTTGAACGAGGCGCTTTTGATGCTTTTTCAAGTACATCATTCCAACCAGGATTCTTAGCAACGAGTTTATCTCGCCACTCTCCAACTTCTCCAGGTTGTGGACAAGTTGAAGGATCCGACCAATCCCTTTTCCATTCGGGATTGTCTTTACACCATTGAGGCCAATCATGAACACTAAGAACTACTTCTTTTTGTTCACCTGATTCTTTGTTAATTATAGGATATGTCGCCATGAGTTAAGAAATAATAAAATTCATATATTTTTATTTAGACCCACTCAAGTGCTTCTGCACAAGTTGGGAATTGATCTGTAAAGATCTTTTTGCAACCTTCTGCAAGATCCATATGCTCTTTCTGAGTCCCGTTTGCAGTTCTTAAATTTATATAGTGAATCCATGATCGAACTGATCCCGTCATATAAATTTTGGTCCCTACGGCGAGAGGAAGCACAAAACGAGCACACTCCTTTGCAATCGATGCATCAAGCATCTCTTGATACAGTTTCATTCCTTCTTCAAAGTGTTTTTGCATTTTGATCTGGAACTCTTGACGGACAAACGGGTCAATATCATCAATAGAATTCTGACGATTCTTGGTGTCTTGTCTGCGTAATTCAGGTAGAGGGATCTTCTCCGCGAGTAAGGAAGAATCAGCATAGCGTTGTGAAAATTCTTGATATGTGAACGAACGGTGACGAAGCACTTGAGCTGCCAATCCTCTAGTAGTTTCAATCTCAAGAGTCATGAATGCTTGTTCAAACACTGACCAGTGATTGTGCTTAATACAATAACCCAACAATTTTGCATAATTAGGATTCTCTTGATTATTTGGGTTAGACACACGAGCAACGTATGCCATCATTTTCTCCGCATCGGGAGTTACGCTAATAAGTTTTACAGTCATAATCAATTAGAATAATTATCATCGTCGTTAAAAATTTCATCATAATCTTGTATGTGTTGAGATATTTCAACATATTCAGATTCAGATGGTTTATATGAACCTACATCAGAATATACTTCTGCTTTAAGACCATCAACTAAAAGTTCCAAATTGCGGACAATAAGTTTTAAACGTTCTTTATCCATAAAAAAAGTTCTTTCAGTAATTATAGCACAAAAAAAGGGGGGTTGTTACCCCCTGTTATGCTTTTTAAATTAATCCGATACTAGTATGTCCCTGCAAATACGTTTACATGTGGACTGATCTTCATCGCATTCTATCAAACAACCAAAATAATCATTTACCAAATCTAATTCATCGGTACAACGGTTTAGTGTGTTCTCAAAATGATTCCATTCTGCTAATTGATTGCGAGAAATAATATTGTGCATAATTGATCTCAGTAATTGAACATATAATAAAGATTAAATTTTCAATGCATACGCATCTCCACGCCTATTATATCTAGCATAGTTTGTGTTAATTCACTAACATTTGTTAAGTCGTCACCTAAAGACAAAGAAAGAAAAAGATTGTAATATTCTCTGAAATGTAAGTTAATAATTCACATGTAACCCATATTTTTTCTTCTCATACGATATAGAATCGGTGCTGGTGGATCGATCCAATCTTCTATTTTATTAAAATTGTTCTCATCGTAAAAATCTTGTTGAATATACCATAACTTCCAATGTTCATGTCCCTTCGATTGATTACATGAATGACAACAACATACAATATTTCTTGTTACATCTTCTCCACCTTTACACTGTGGAACAACATGATCTAGTGTTAAATTTTCTTCCGAACCACAATAGGCACACTGATAATTCCAACTTTGTTTTATTTGGTTTCTCCACAATCGTTTAGCTTCTGATGAACTTGATGTGTATAGATTAAACAAGTATTCATCAGGCGATTGGAGAAGATCCATAAGTGTTCGCAACTTATGAGTATTTAGTTTTTAAAGACAAAAAAAGAGAGGGTATGTAACCCTCTCTGAAATGTAAGTTAATGAATCACTTAGTATAAGTGCGACCACGATAGCAGAATGTACCGTGCGACTCTTTGTTTTCTACACAACGAGTAGAATACTCAACACCACGATATGAGGTGTGACTAATTTGTGCGTTATGCAGTGCGGCAGCTTTATTGATCTGCCTTTTTACCATTTGAAGGGTGTTCATGTTGTTACTCCTGAAGTTAGGGTGGTTTAATCCCCGTTCCTTCAGTCGTTTGCGTCCCAATACCACTCACATTCTGGAGCAGAATCCTTTAAGGTTTCTACTAACTCAACCTTTAGTAAATTACTAAGGTTTGGATTTGCCTCAATCTTCAGCATGATAGCATCAGTTTGAGTGCAAGTGAGTGTTGTATAGAATAATAGTTCTAGCATGGGATGAACGGCTCCGTTCCGCGACTTACTTGCGTCCGATCTCTCGGATGAACGACAGGTCTATTATAGACCTCATACAGTATTTAGTCAAGAGTAAATGTAATATGAGATACGGTTTTTTTATAAAATCCTGAGAAGGTGAAAATTTTGCCGGGAATTTTTGCCCCGATATTTGGAATTAAGAGTCTATTTTAGTTTCAGTATCATCAGCGAGATCTTCAACACCCTTTAACAATTTACTAATAACCTTTTCATTATCATCCATCTTTTTGATTTCAAATAAAGGAGACTTCATATATTTTTTAAGTTTCTTATATTTTTTTATCACTTTCTTCATCTCATCTGGATCGATGTTGACGTTCAGTGGTATAGAATTTTCACTCATCGTTTTTTCACTTCTTTTTTTGGTTTGTTACCCCATAGTTTAGGACTAATTCTTCCCTCTGCTTGTGTTATATTCTTGAAATCACTACGATAGTTGTCATAATAATGATCAAAAATATCAGTTTGCTTTGTTGCTATAACAATATCAAATTTAGTTACTCCATCCTGAAGATATTCAATTAGAAATGCACTAGTAGGTAACGAACGATCCTGTGCTTGTGTGGGATCACAATCTTGATGTATGATTTTCATACTAACCTCTTCCACCCCACTTAATATCACTATATGCTTGACTTACAATTTCTTTTGAAATTTTGTATTTTTCTTCAAGTTTCTTATCCTTTACAAGGCAAAGAATTTCTGCTTCTAGAGGATGCAAACCCTGAAGAACGTTGATAAACATAGTCTCTCTACGAAGAGAACTTAATGAATCATTTCCACCACGAATGAAATTATAAAACTTTTCATATTCTTTACGAATAGATGAACGACCTTGATCTTGAGATCCAAGAGAGTTTGATCCGAGTTCATTCATCATACCAACTGCATCGCTGATATTACCCGTAACAGTGCCGCTAAAAGAGTTTTGCTCTCCTACACTGGCATAAGGAACTTCGCCTGGTGGAAGGGCAGATACAAGGGTCTCATCAAAGTTCCAGATGAACAATGCTTTAAGAGATGGATGCTCATATTTTTTGAGAAGTTCAACCTTCTTTGCTTTTGATCTTTGCTTTGATACAAGTTGAAAAACTTCAAATGCAAAGGGATTAACTGCCAATTCAGTGGTGGAAGTTGTTTTTGTTTTTGTTGTGGGCATAACTTATAATTAATAAAAAAATTTATTGAGAGGTTAATCCTCTTCATCTTCTGCTTCATCGGAAGAAAAGAATCCTTCTTCAAAACGGAGAGCTAGAACTTCGTCAGGAACAACATTACCATGTTCATCAAAAAATTCTGGATGCAATCTAGGAGTATCCTGATAATTCATCAAATATTCCCTAGCAACCCACCCACCAATAACACCTATGATTAAAAAAAGAACGGATACAAGTGAACCGAAAACTAAACTTACTGCTAACATTGTTCTACTCCGAGAAATTACTTAATTTTCTTTATATTCAAAGAAAATTCGAAATAGATATTTACTTCTCGATTGAAAAAGCAAACTATCTTATTCAAAATTATATGAAATGGTTTTGGTTGCTTTTTTTTACCCTCGTTAAGAATGAATTCAATACCACGATTAAAGTGATCTGTAGACTTATTTATGCCTTCTTCAGACGATTTGATGTTTTTTGAGGAATCTGATTGTGTCAACGCATCCTCCTAAATTTTCTTGATCACATTGTACCTGGGGAAATGTAGATCCTTCTCCAAATTGAGAATAAAATTCTTTTTTGTTGAAGTCTTCATCTAAAGTATAAACTGTAAAGTCTCTACCTGTTAATTCTAACACTTGTTTGATTTTATAGCAATGGGGGCAATCACTTTTTGAATAAATTGAAAATTTCATATCAACTAAAAAAATTTAAACACAATACTTGTTAAGTATAAAAGAAAAGGGAGGAAAACCTCCCGAATCTTTCACCAACTACCTTTCTCACCACAGAAAGGATCTTTATTCCCAAAGATACAAGGATTATAAAGATACGAATATTATACTCTATAAAAAACTAAGTGTCAACCGGTTGACAACATAGAGAATGTTGAGTAGAGTTGCTTTGTTAGTTTTCAAGACCAGGTATAGCTTTTTTATTCTCTCTTAACCTCTGTTGCCATAAGAAATCCACCAGGTCCATAACTTACATTATGCATAGTGACGTCATGTGCTGTAGTTTGTGATTTTGCTTCAACTTTATATGTTACTTTTCCAGTTGTTCCTGGAGTATCAAATCCAAAGATTGGTTTATTTCCCATTGATCTTTGTGTAGTGGTAGAAACATAAATTGATTCATCATAAGTTCCCCCTGAGGTCACAGTTTCTATGAATACATCATCTACATATTTTCTTATTCTATATATTACTCCACTCCAATCAGGAGCACTAGAATTACTAACAATATACCAATGACTAGATCCTTGAATAATAATTCTACTTGTTGCTAGTCTAGGATAAATTGTTATTTCAAAATTAACACTATCAGATCCTGCACCAGTTCCACCTGTAATTTCGGCGTAATTTTCGTCAACAGTTTGTCCACCTGAGTTTCGTATATGCCTTATTGTAGCAATTTGAAGTACACTACCAGGAGGCATCTTCTCATAAGGAACATGAGCATAGTCAAGTTCCGAGAGTTTCTCCCTGACATTAAAACTATCTTTATTAACTCTGACTGTCATTGATTATTGCTCCGCTACAAGTCCATTGGATGCTGATATAGCGGTAGTAACTGCATCCGTTGTATTATTTATTCGGGATAGTCCCCGGAATTCACTGCGTCCTGCTGATGTTCCTACGTGTAATAAATTGGTAGTATCATCAGATGCAAGTGCAGTCACAGCATCTGATGAACCATATAAGGTTGCCTTTGCATTCTCTTGGAACAAGAACTTCTCATCCTCATATATCTTTTTGACTTGTTCTGCGGATGGTGCTGATAATGAATATCTCAATAAAGCAACTTTTGCATCACCACCATACTCATTATATCCAATACCTCTAAACACTGTTAGATATGTATCAGTTAAATTGGTAGTCCAAGAATTTCCAGTTGTCATCAATTCTCCATCGTGGTATATATAAGCCACACCACCACGCCTCACTGCAATAAGTTGTGACCATTTACCTAAGGGAATATATTCGGAAGTATCATAAGTTCCGTGATTGGTTCCACCATCACCATTGTAAAGATAGGGACTATATCCATTGGCGTTTCCACCAGTATGTGTTGTTATTTTTAAAGTAAAACCAGTGCTTCTTCCTTGTCCACCTGTAGCAGAAGTTCCTAAACTAAAAATATGAACATAATTGCCAGTTCCAGCATCTAAAGTACCTGGTTTGATCCAACAGGTTACTGAAAAATCACCAGTTCCAGGTGCAGTTATACTAGGTTGAACAAGGTAATTAGAAGAACTATATCCACTATAAGCAACCAAGTCTGCACCAGTCGCAACGGGAGTCTTGGTGATTGTTCCAATGACTGCGAGTCCTTTGTTGTTTATTGAACGATCTAATTCTGTGCTCTCAATGACTGTAAAATTATCATACGTTCCCCATCCACTACCCCTACTCCTCCATTCAATCAATGTTGATGCAGTTGATGTTGCTGTGTAATAAAGCGTATTTGTTCCTCCTGCTGTTATTTGATCATCAAGTGCGACAGATGCTCCAGAAGGAACATAAATTCCAAGTCTTTGAGCACCAGTTGATTTATTAACACAATCATATGAGATTTTGTATACTCTTCCAGCAACTAAATTGTAAGTTGTTTTTAATTGTGCGGAATTGCCCATTACAACTTGATTACTTCCGTTAACATATGGTGCTGAACTGGCTTCAGTTCCACCATTAGCATCAGAATTGACCAATGTAAAGTAATTGGATAAATTAGTGTCGGCAAAATCTCCATTATTAACTAGATTTGACGAAGGACTTGCATTCGTAGTATCAGTATCAGACAGGAAAGCACTTTTGATGTCTCCGTGCATCCATCCGGTGTTGTAGGAAGTTGTGGCGTATGCAACCATTCCACTTCCTGTAGATGCTGTTCCATCTGCATGATCAATTATTGATAATCCAACAGGAGAACCATAGGCATAACTATCAAATATATTTCCTTTAGTATTTGAAGGATATAAACCTGGGTTTGAATTTGGACCATAACTAACAGTAGTAGTTATATCTGCTGTTGGTATTTCAAAATACCGAAGTAGGTCATAATTAACACCAGATGGATTTTCAACTGCCCAAACTAGATTGTCTGGTGAAAAATACACAGATGAATATTTACGGTTAGAAACATTTAAATCAACAACAGTTCCATCATCCTTAATAATACTCACACCACCAGCAGTCGCAACTGCAATGGTGGGAACAGGGAGTCCAGTAGAAGGATCAATTGGTGCATTAGGTAGCACTGTCATTGCTACGTCGTTTGTATTCTCTGCAACAATGGCAGGTAAATCATTCCCCCCAGAACCGTTACTATAATTATTAGAACTATAATCATTTCTACCAGCGATATTATCTTTCCAGAAACCTTCAGTGTTATTACTAGATGCTAATGCTCTATAAGATCTAGCAGTATCAGATATAAAATAAATTGCTATTAATCCATTATATGTTCCAACAGTAGATAGTGCTATAATACCATTTTTTACCGCAAGTTTTCGTAATGTCCCGCCTCTAAGCATTGTCGTAGATGTCCACTTCATCCACATCGGAAGATCTGGATCATCTCCATCATAGATTGTTAGTCCGTTGTCTTCCACAACAATAACGGCAACGGCAGGAAACTCTTTCCTACTACCTCTAGTTGCTGTATTTAAGGTTTCATTATACCAAGAGGTGTGTTGAGTTCTCTTTCTCCAAGCACCACCATCAGAGTCTTTAGAAGTATCATAGACAAATACATCAGTAGCAGTATCAGAGATTGTTGAATCAATCGCAGCAATCGATGATATACCTGCAAGATTGCCAGTTAGATCTCCTGTTACATTACCTGTTAAGTTTCCACTAAAGGTTGTAGCAGTAGCAACTCCTGTGGCATTGATACCAGCACTGTTTACAGTTCCAGTAAGATATGCATCTTTGAATTTATAAGTAGGTTCTCCAAGATCGACTGTAT